>Ga0163154_10003713_pt1 | contig 20811 bp, 15 predicted proteins | sample OliLakLV19MP9P1_FD_148649 | JGI IMG/M metagenome (GOLD analysis project Ga0163154, IMG submission 148649) | Freshwater microbial mat bacterial communities from Lake Vanda, McMurdo Dry Valleys, Antarctica - Oligotrophic Lake LV.19.MP9.P1 | ecosystem: Environmental > Aquatic > Freshwater > Lake >...
GGGTCGATGTGTGGAGCAGTTCGTGCAGGTTCAAGCGCAGATCCTCCTGGGCAAACGGTTTTTCGAGGATGGCCCGCAGTGGGCCGTTGGGAAAACGATGCCGATCCAGAGCCTGTCCGGCGTTGGATTCGGACCCCACCATCGCGAGCGTGGGCAATGGAGGCGGATCACCCAGTGCCTCGAGAAAGCTGTCGAGGTTGGGTCCCAGCGTGGAAACGTCCACAAGCGCCGCCGTAAATCCGCCCACGTGGCGCATGGCCAGCGCTTCCCCGGCGGTGTGGGCAACCTCGACCCGCCAGCCCCACACGCCGGAGATCAGATCCACAAGGTGACGAGCCAGCAATGGCTTGTCATTCACGACGAGAATGGCCGGGCGCGGAGCCATCGGTTAACCCGTCCGCCCCCCGGCCCGCGACTCATCCATCAAGCGCACGGAATCAAGCAGCAGAATTTCCCACGACACATTGACGGTCCGTTCCTTTGGCAGTTCGAGGGGTAGCTCGCGGAAATGTCCGTGTTCCCAGGCGATGAGACAATGGAACGCCTCGACCCCCCCCAGGCCCGGCGCCGCGGCATCCACCACCTCGCCCCGGTCAAAACAGATCCAGCCGGTCTCGGAGCCTCGCGACACTTCGAGCAGGGACGATTTTCGAGTCAGACAGCGCAGTTGGACCAGATCGGCGATGGTGATGTCGGCCAGGGTCCCCGAGAACGACCGTTCGACCTGGGCCTTGCCATTCATCGCCCCGGCCGCCGCGCGGACCCGGTCTTCCATCGCCCCGCGAACACTCTGCACGGCATCCGCCCGTACCCGGCGGGAAAGGTCGATCATTCGCGGCGAATCGGCCCGTCCAAGCAGCACCAACCCACTGAATGGGAACACGGTGCGAAGATCCAGCAACGGTTCGATCCGGTCCGTCTCTTCGACCTCCGCAACGATGCCGCGCACGGGGCCCGTGGGCTCGAACCGATTGACCTCCTCCAAGCCGCGCAGATGGGAGGCCTGCAGCCCCGGAAAGTATCGGTTCAGCAGTCGTTCCAGACCTTTTTCGGTGCCGGCTGAGCGGCCGATGTAGAGGACCTGATCCATTCGTAGCCACCCTTCGTGCAGGCGGGGAACGCGCTCGGGGGAACGTTCCGCGTGCCGGGGATGAAATGGAATCTCAACCCGGATATGGCGCTTTCCGCAAGCCTCATTGCGGTGAACGTTTGGTTTATCCGCCCGGGCGAGTCGGTTTTCTGTTGCAGGGCCCGTCGGATTCGTTTACAAGTCATCACGCCTTGAGACTCAGGTTTCTCCCTTCTCCGGGTTGGTCCGAGCCGCCGATCCCTTGGGAGGGCGTGTCTCCCGATCCGGAACATCCCACCCCTGCCGAATGAATCATCTTGAGGGTTTTGCGGACGCAGGGAATGCGCTGCAACAGACGACCTTGTTCGGCGGCGTGGAGGCTGCGCGACCGGGCCGCAAGCGGGCACGCCGGGGTGGGTCACGGGCGGGTGCGAAGAATTACATTCTCGACACGAACGTCCTGCTGCACGACCCGTATTCGCTCCATCGATTTGCGGACAATCATGTCTGGGTTCCGGTCGATGTGCTCTCCGAGCTCGACCGGTTCAAGAACGAGCAATCGGATCGTGGGGCAAGTGCGCGGGCGGTGCACCGGACGCTTTCGAGCCTGTTCGGCGAACAGGCGGGCGATTTGCGCGAGGGAGTGCCGACTCCCGGGGGGGGGACATTGCGGCTCGCGGTGTTCGATCTCACGGGCGATGCCCGGGCCACCGCCAGCTTGCGGCGGTTTCTCCGGATTTTTCCGGACATGGAGCGCATGGACCACCGGATTCTCGCGACCGCGCTGCTGGTCGGCGAGGCCGAGTCGGAAATCCCCGCGGTGCTGGTCTCCAAGGACATCAATCTCCAGCTCAAGGCGCGTGCCGCGGGGCTGCGTTGTGAGGATTATCTCAACGACAAAGTCGAGGCCGCCGATGTCGAGAGCTACGACCTCCGGGCCGTCGAGGTTCATCCGCACGAACTGCAACGATTCGCGAGCACCGGCGCTTTGGAACTCGACGGCCCCCGAACCTCCGGGCTGGTGACCAACGAGTACGTGCTGCTCACCGCCGGCGAACGCAAGACGATCCCCGCCCGGTGGTGCCGCGAACGCAGCTTTCGCCCGCTCCATCTCCCGCCCGAAGGACTCCACATCCCGCGCGGGGCGAACCTCCGTCCGGTCAACCTCGGCCAGCAATGCCTGCTGGATGCGCTGCTCGACCCGGAGATCACCCTCGTCACCTGCTACGGCCAGGCCGGCACCGGCAAGACCCTGGTCGCCGTGGCGGCCGGATTGCACGCCGTGTTCGCCCGCCATTACAACGGTGTGACCGTAAGCCGCCCGGTCGTCGCCATGGGTGACACGCTCGGGTTCCTGCCCGGAACGCTCGACGAGAAAATGCGGCCGTGGTTGCAGCCGATCTACGACGCCTTTGATCTGTTGATGCCGATGCCCGGCCTCGGGCACGGTCCGGACACGACCGGCGGCGCCGCACCGCGCACTGCACGCAAGCAGCAGAAGCGTCAGAAGCACCACTCCTCCGAGCCGCATGCCCCCGCTCAGAACGGCGGGATAAACCCCGGCGGCGGCCTGGCCCGAAAACCCTGGGAACATCTCATCGAGCAGGGGGTGGTCGAGATCGAGGCGCTCTGTTACATCCGCGGACGTTCCATTCCCCGCCGATTCTTTGTGTTGGATGAGGCGCAGCAGTTGACGCCGCTTGAGGCGAAGACGCTGGTGACCCGCATGTCCCGGGGTTCGAAGCTTGTGCTGGTTGGCGATCCCGGCCAGATCGACAATCCCTACGTGGACAGCCGCTCAAACGGACTGGTGTTCACCCGCAACCGGCTCAAGGACAACAACATCACCGCCCACGTCAGCCTCTCGAAAGGCGAGCGCAGCCCGCTCGCCGAGCTCGGCGCGCGGCTGATGTAACGGCTGGAGTAGGAGCGGGAGCCTGGCGGCTCAATGCCCCTCGCCCTTTTCGGACCCGAGCCCGGTGTGGGAGCGGACTTTCAATTCCGCATACAGGGCTTCGGCTTCCGGTTCACGGGTGCAAAGCGTGGCCACCACCGCGGCCAGGAACCCGAGCGGAATGCTCACGATACCCGGGTTCTTAAGCGGGAAAAGCGGGGTGCCCTGAATCAGCGCCTTCTCGCCCAGGCCCATCACTGACGGGCTCAACAGAATCAGGACGATGGAGCTGAGCAGGCCGACCGCGAGACCGGCGACGGCGCCCGCGGTGTTGAACCGCTTCCAGAACAGCGTGAGCACGATCCCCGGAAGATTCGCGCTCGCTGCCACCGCAAACGCGAGACCGACCAGGAACGCGACATTCACCTCGCGCAATCGGATCGCCAGGAAGATGGCCACCGCCCCGACCACAAACGCCGTGATGCGGGCGACCCGCACCTCCTCGCCCTCGCGGCGTTCGCGTCCGTGATGGATCACATTGGTGAAGAAATCATGTGCGAAACTGGTGCTGGCGCTGATGGTCAACCCCGCGACCACGGCGAGGATGGTTGCGAATGCCACAGCGCTGATGAATGCGAAGAAGAACTCCCCGCCCAGTTCGCGGGCGAGCAGCGGCGCGGCCATGTTCTCCACGGCAATGCGGGCGGGTGTCAGCAGGGTTGCGGCACCGAACCCGAGGAAGGTGGTGAGGATGTAGAACAGACCGATGATCGCCATGGCCCACACCACCGAAATGCGGGCGGTTTTGGCATCGGGCACCGTGTAAAATCGAACCAGGATGTGAGGCAGGCCGGCCGTGCCGAAGAGCAGGGCCATGCCGAGCGAGATCAGGTCAAGCGCGCCCCAGGGCGGCTTGAACAACAGGCCGGGCGTGAGAAAATCGCGCGTGATCTGCGCGCCGTCAGGGCCGGTCCAGGTCACCGACCGGACCGCCTCGAAAAAGCGACCGAGATCGAACCCGAACCGGGCGAGGACGAGCACGCTCAGCAGGATCGAACCGCTCATGAGCAGCACGGCCTTGATGATCTGCACCCAGGTGGTGGCCAGCATGCCGCCGAACACGACGTAAACGATCATGAGCACACCGACCCCGGTCACGGCCAACTCATAGCTCACGCCCGGCAGCAGAAGCTTCACCAGGGCGCCCGCCCCCACCATCTGTGCGATCATGTAGAACGTGGAGACCGTGAGGGTGCTCAGCGAGGCCATGGCGCGCACCGGGCGGGCGCTGAGCCGGTAGGCCAGCAGATCCGCCATCGTGTACTTGCCCGCGTTCCGGAGCGGTTCCGCCACGACGAAGAGCACCGTGAGATACGCAACGAGCCAGCCGACGGAATACATGAAGCCGTCGTATCCGTTGAACGCGATCATTCCCGCAATGCCGAGGAAGCTGGCGGCGCTCATGTAGTCGCCGGCCACCGCGAGCCCGTTCTGCCACCCGGTGATGCGTCGGCCTGCGGCAAAGTAGGCGTTCGCACCCTGAGAGCGGCGGGCGGACCACCAGGTGATCCCGAGCGTCGCCGCCACGAACGCCAGAAACATCCCGAGCGCCACGCTCATGACCGCCGCTCCTTGCCAGCCAGCGCATCCGCCGCGATCCGGTCGGAAACGACATCCCAGCGCCCCGCCACCCGCAGATAGATGGCGGCCAGGGTCCAGGCCATGAAGAACTGCGACAGCGCGAAGAGATACGCGAGATTCAACGGGCCGAGCACCCGCCGGTTCATCAGCTCCGGAAACCAACCCACCAGAACCGGCAGCGCAAAGTAATACAGGGTGAAGAAAATCGTGGCCGGCACGACCAGCGCCGCCTTTCGCCGCAGCAACTCACGGAACGCGGGGGATGCGGCCACGCCCTCCCAATCCACGAGGTCCCGATCTTCCGCAGCCGTCCGTTCATGGGCCGGGGTCGGGCCCGCGTGGGTGAGAGGGGTGACATCCGTCCAGCCACCCGACACCGGGGTCGGATCCTTCGGAGGGTCGGGCAGTCTCATGCCCGGGGATCGTAGCCTGCCGAGCCCGCAGCGCCAAGCGGATTGAACGCGGGTTGAGAGCGGATGGGGTGCGGGTTGGGAGAACCTATTCCGCAGGGAGCACGAACCGAGGTGGTGGATCGAACGCCCTGGGCGCGGTGTGAGGAGTGGCGGGGGGGGGGTCCCGCGGGAAGCCCGCGGGTCGGCAGGATGCCGATCCGGTGCACGTTGGAAGCGTGCGCTCCCCGGGCGATCAGGGCTGCCGACGACGGCGCAGCGCCGCGACGCCGCCGCCGATGAGAATCAGCAGGGCCGTCGAGGGCTCAGGGATGACGCTGAACACCACGATCCGCTCGCCTACCACTGCGCCGTCCCCCTCAAATCCTACAATCAAGAGGTTTTGACCGTTGGGGCTGTCTGCGGCGGAGACGAACTGCATGCCCTCGGGGCGAAGCGGCACGGCTCCCACATCGGTGACACGGTTGTAATCAACCAGGAAAATGTTCTCGGGGTCTGTGATGTCGATCATCATGATCGCGTTGTTCCGCTCCATTCCGACGAATGCGTAACGACGCCCATCGATGGTGCCGAGCGTGAGACCTTCGGGCTCGGGACCCTTGTCGTCCGAGCGGCCATCTGCATACCCCGCGGTATCGAGCGAGAGGATGGTTTGCTCGAAGAGGCTGCCGGTATCGCTGACGAGCGCCCCGGTCTCAATGTCCCAGATCGAAAGGCTGCGCGTGCCGAACATGGTGGGAACGTCGATGTCGCCGTCGCCGTCCGTGTCGCCGTCAATGCGCGAGACGTTCAAGCGGCCGATGGTCAGGTTGCCGCGCAGCGCCGCGTTGTTCTGGATCGAGGGGTCGAGGATCGTGCCGTTCATGGTGTCGTTGCCGGCGGTGTCACCAAGCCGGCTGCCGTCACGATCGTCGGTGCGGACGTCGCCCTCATTCGCCGTGACCGCATAGGTCTTGTTGCCGATCGTGAACGTGGCCACGGTGTCGGGCATCGGGAGTCCGGCGACGGTGTCGTCGATGAGTTTGGCAGAACCGTTCCCGCCCGGCGGCAGGTCGAAGTCGCCGCCATCCACGATCTGGTTGATGGTGCCGAGGTTGTGGATCTCTTCCCACTTGTTGGTGTTGAGGTCGAAGATGGCAAGGGCGTTGGCTTCCTGGAGCGTTACGGTGATCTTGTTGCCTGAGATGGAAGCGTATTCCGGCTCCATGCCCTTGAAGAAATCGGGGTCGGATCCGGCCAGGGCTGTGAAGTTGGGGACCGTCTGGATGAAGTTGCCCGAAGTGCCAAGGGCGCCAACGCTGGGATTGCGCAGACCGTCGAGGGTCACCCCGGCGGCACGATTCCCGCTGCTGAAGTCAAAGGTCGAAGCGCTGAGCCCGGTAAGATTGCCCAGGTTTCCAGAGTTGATGGACGAAATGTCGAGGATCGAGATCGACCCGGCCGTGTTCGTAAGGCCGGCGACAAATTCACCCTCATTCACCACGACCAGCCGGGTGCCGTCGGCGCTGAACGTCAGGCTGTCGGGATGAAACCCGGCGCTGATGCTGAGATTGCCGATAATGGCACCCGTCGCGGTATTGAAAAACCCCAGTAGCCCGACGGTGGTCGTCCGGTTGGTGGGGATCAACGCCGCCACGCCGAAGCCGCGGCCCGTCGGGTCAATCGCAACGCTGCTCAAGCTGAACAGATTGCCCGTGCCCGTCGCATTGGTGAAATCAATGCTCGTGATTCCACTGGGCGCGGAGGGGATCGACAGATCGAACACATTGATCTGATGTCGGGTTGTGTTGGAACTGGTGACGAACAACCGGTCGGTGAAGGGATCGAACGCCGGGATCTCGCCCCCGCTCGCTCCGTTGCCGAGGTTCGCGGAGAAATTGCTCAGTTTCGTGAGGAACTGGCCGTGTGCGGACAAGGGCCCGCCCAAGGTGGCGATGACGGCGGCGATGCTGAGCGAATGGCGGATGCGCTTCATGGGAATCATGGGGCGATTCCTACGTGCCCACGCCTGAAAGCGACAACAGGATCCGTGTGAAGATCTTGTAACACTCACCATTGCACGGCGATCCCTGCACATGCCGCTGTCCCGCAGCGCGGGTTCCCATGCCCCCGGGCCTGCCTTGCAAGGATTTGCCCGATCCCCGCTCAGAAGCCCGATTCAGCCAGAATCGGGGCGATCCATGCAGCGAGGCCGTCTTCGTCCCGCAGGTTCGTCGGCGGGTTCAGGCCGGTCTTGAGAAACCATTGCTCGGTGTGCGAGGTGGAGGCACCCGGGGCGAGTTCGACGCACGGACCGAGCACCTCGATTTCGAGCATGTCGCAGTTGGTGAACGTTTCAAAGTTGCAGCCGAGATCGGTGTAGGTCGCCCGGGGATCATGCGGGACGGTCTTGAGAAACAGGGTGTCCCCGAGCAGATACGCCGCCCATCCCTCAGTATGGGCAAGCCCGAGCTTGGTCGGTCCGAGATCGGTCGAGTGACGGAGCAGAATGAAACGGCGGCCAATCGTCCAGCGCGGATCACTCAGGTCGGTGTAAGGCCATGCGATCATCACGCGGTTGGGCAGCAGATCGCGCGGATGCTCGCCCAACGGCGGGAGTGGAAAAATCCCGACCCCGCCCGGCGCCATGACCGACGGACCCCAGGAAGCCACCGTTTGCGGACGCGCCCCGTCGTTGTGAACGACATGCGTGACCGAGACCGTTGGTCGCGCCGGGTCGAGCGTGACCACCAACTCCTTGCGCAGCCCCCACGGCGCAACCCCGGGATTTGTGAGGCGGACACCGTGGTCGCCCTCGAGTTGAAATGGGACCGGCGAGTTGTCCAGGACGTAAGTCAAGGCCTCCTCCTCGGGCGCGATCCACGGACGGTGCCCGCCTCGGATCAGCCATTCCTGTTCACCCGAGCCGCCCAGTTGTTCAGGGAAATTCTTGAACACGTTGGTCCCGCCCGGTGCCCGCAGCGAAATGAGGCGCGGCCCGACGTCGGTGGTCAGGACGAGTTCCAAAGCGGGGTTTGCAAGCAGCAGGCTGTTTTTCCAGCCGTGGTAGTCAATGGTCCGGATGCTCATGGCGGGGATGGGTGGCAACAGAAAACGCGGGTTCCCCTCCCCAGGGAAGTCGAAAGCGCGCCCGAGCCGGATTCGGTGCCGTTCCCGAAGTCACTTCCCTCCGGCGCCCGGCCCGAGGGTCGCGCGTCGGGCCAGCTCGGGATTCGCGCGCAGAACCTCCAAAAGCCCCTCGATCGCCCGGAGCGTCTGCGGGCTGATATGGTGTTCCATTCCCTCGACGTCGTGGTGCGCCGTCTCGCCATCCACGCCGAGGGCATGGAGAAAATCGGTGAGGATCTCATGGCGACGGGCGATGTTGCGGGCCAGCGTTTCACCGGCCGTGGTCAGCAGCAGGCCGCGGTATTTTTCGTAATTGAGCAACCCCTCGGCATCCAGGCGCTGCACCATGTGGGAAACGCTCGCCTGCGAAATGCCAAGCCCGGCCGCGATGTCGGCCACGCGCGCATACCCCTTCGTATTGATCAACTCGAGGATCTGCTCGAGATAATCCTCCACTGCGGTGGAACTGCCGAGTGCGGAGGGAGGATGTCGTCCAGCCATATTTCCAGTGTAGGCAAAGTCACCGGGCCGGGCAAGGCTGGAGGGCAACGTTTCATCGTTGCCGACAGCGCCCGATGCGGGAGCGGGGGATGCGGATCTGGTGGACGGCGGATGAACGGGCAACGATCCCTGCTGACTGACCCCGCCGCTCGCTGTCGCGGAATCTCGATTGACACCGGACGGTTCACGGTGGAATCTAGGCCTATTGAGATCAAATCTCAGTAAGCACACCATGCAGATTTCCCGACTCGATACCGTTGCCGTGGGCGATTCCGCCCGGATTTGCGCGATGGACGATTCCCATGAGCACACCCGGGCCCTGCGGCGGTTGGGGTTCCGCGAGGGAGCGATGGTTGAGATGCTTTCCGGACACGACCCCGTGCTGGTGCGTTGCGAGAATTCCTGCCTGGCCATTGGTCGTTGCATGCTCACGGGGGTCTCGATCATCCGGGGCTCGCGGGCGCAGGTGTGCAGCGAATGCCCCACCGAGCCGCAGGAGGGCGGGCTGCGACCTTCCGTCGAGCCGCTTGCCCGGCGCGGGCTGGTGGTGCGTCTTTTCGGCCAGCGCGACTGAGTCCGATGGAACGGTTGAGCGAACTTCAGCTTGGCGCCGCGGGTCGGGTGCTTGAGGTCAGCACGACGGGATCCGCGAGCCAGCGGCTGCTTGCGATGGGTTTGATGCCTGGCAACCCCTTTCGAGTGGTGGCGGTCGCTCCGATGGGGGATCCGATCACGGTGGAAACGATGGGCCGACGGATCAGCCTCCGGCGCGCAGATGCGGCGGGGGTCGAGGTGGAACTGAACGGTCGTCCATGAGCGCGGTGGCCACGCACCCACCCGTCATTGCGGTGTTGGGAAACCCGAACACCGGCAAGAGCACGCTGTTCAACCGGCTCACCGGCACGCGTCAGCGCGTGGGGAATTACCCGGGTGTCACGGTCGAACGCAAATCGGGCCGGTTGCGGGCGGGGGGTTGGGAGGCGGAGTTGGTCGATTTGCCTGGCACCTACAGCCTGGCGGCGGTATCGCCGGACGAGCGGGTGGCGGTGGACGTCCTGGGCGGTCACTTGCCCGGCACCCCGCGGCCCGACGCCGTGCTTTGCGTGGTGGATGCCACGAATCTTTCCCGCAATCTTTTCCTGGTCTCCCAGGCGGCGGATCTCGGGCTCCCGCTGGTGATCGCGTTAAACTTCTCGGATTCCGCCGCCAGGCAGGGGGTTCGGATCGACATTGCCGCGCTCAGCTCGCGTCTGGGTGTCCCGGTGATCCCAACGACCGCGACTTCGGGCGATGGGGTGCCCGAGTTGCAGCACGCCCTGGAACAGGCCGTCGGGAACGGGCCCCGGATGCGCCCGAGCGTTTGGCCCGGGCCGGTCGACGATGCGGTTGCCGAACTGAGGCAGGCCTGCGAACGGGCCGTGGGCGGCGGGCTTTCCGACGCGGAGTTGCGCAGAATCCTGTTCGACGTCGACTCCGCGATTCCCGAGCGCGTGGGGTGGGATGGCGCGGAGCCCAGCGTCGCCGCCGTGCGCGAGAAGCTGCGGGCTTCGAACATTCATCCCTTCGCCGTGGAGACGATGCATCGGTATGGCGAGATCGACCGGTTGCTCGACGGAGTGATGGTTCGCCCCGAGCGGCAGGGAAACACCCGGGCGGAATCGATTGACGCGTTGCTGACTCATCGCGTCTGGGGCCTGGCGCTCTTTGCCGCGCTGATGTATCTGGTTTTTCAGTCGGTATACTCGTGGGCGGGTCCGCTCATGGACGGCATCGACGAGCTCAAGGGCTGGGTCAAAGCCGCGCTCACCCCCGCGTTGCAGGGGATGCCCGTGCTCGAAAGCCTCGTGCTCGACGGGGTCGTCGAAGGCGTGGGAGCCGTCCTGGTGTTCGTGCCGCAGATTGCAATCCTCTTTGCGTTCATCTCGCTGCTTGAGGACACCGGTTACATGGCGCGCGCCGCGTTCCTCATGGATCGCCTCCTCGCCTGGTGCGGTCTCAACGGCAAGAGCTTCGTGCCGCTCCTCTCGAGCTACGCGTGCGCGGTGCCCGGTGTGCTGGCCACCCGCACCATCGAGGATCCGCGCGCGCGGTTGCTGACCATCCTGATCGCCCCGCTCATGAGTTGCTCCGCGCGGCTGCCGGTCTATGTGCTCATGATTGGGGCGTTCATCGCTCCCATCCACGGTCCCTGGGTCGCCGGGGCGGTTCTCTTCGGCATGCATTTTCTGGGCCTGCTCGTGGCGATGCCGGTCGCGTGGCTGCTGAACCGGTTCGTGTTCCGCATGCCGGCCCAGCCGTTTCTACTCGAGATGCCACCCTATCGGATCCCGCGCCTGCGCGATGTCCTGTGGCGGATCTGGGAACGGGTGCGCGAGTTTCTGGTGCGCGCCGGCACCGTCATTTTCGCAGTGACCATCCTGCTTTGGGTCCTGCTTTACTTTCCTCGGCCGGCCTCGGTGGAGGAACTCACCCGTGCGCAATTCGTGGCCTCCGCCGCCGAGGACGCCGGGGGCGAAGCCGCCGTGCTCGAAGCCCTCCAGGACCCCGACTCGGAACTCTCCGCCACGCTCGATCACCGGGTCCAGTCCGCCTACGTCGAGCAGAGTCTGCTGGGTCGCACCGGTCGCTTCATCCAGCCTGTTTTCGCCCCTGCCGGGTTTGACTGGAAGATCACGGTGGGTGTCCTCGCGAGCTTCCCCGCCCGCGAAGTGATTGTTGCGACCCTCGGCATCATCCACAGCCTCGGTGGCGATGTGGATGAGGAATCGGGCGACCTCCGGTCCGCGCTCGCGTCGCAGATGTGGGGAAGCGGGCCGCTCGCGGGACGCCCGGTTTATACGGTGCCGGTCGCCGTGGCGGTCATGGTGTTCTTTGCGCTCTGTCTCCAGTGCGGCGCGACCGTGGCGGTGATCGCCAAGGAATCGAATTGGCGCTGGGCCACGTTCGCGTTTGTTTACATGACGGCCCTCGCCTGGCTGGGGGCCGTGCTTGCTTATCAGCTGGGAACGCGTTGGTTTGGAACATGACACCCCTCGAAGCGATCCTCGTCACCCTGGCCGTCGGGCTCGCCGTGGCTTATCTGGCACGTCGGGTCGCCGGGCGGGTCGCCCGCGGGCGGCGTCCGGGATGCGCCGGAGGGTGCGGGTGCAGCGGTCGGCCGTCGGCCAAGCGGTGAGTGGCTGGCGGGCTTGGGCAGGGATGGGACCCAAGAGACCGAAGGACCAAAGGACCAAAGGACCAAAGGGGCGGCCCGCAGAATCTTCGTGAATCTGCGACGGGTCGGCGCTAAGGCTTTGCGCCACCGATGAGCTTTCCCGCCGAAGCCTACCTCGATCTCGCCCGGACCGAGCATCGGAAATTATTCGAGGGGACGACCCGTGTCTGGGAAGCCCTCGGCCAGATCGGACGGTACCTGCAGTTTCGGCTCAAGCCGGCCGTGCTCGGCCAGTTGATCGGACGCCCGCACATCGGACCGGCTGTTTACATCGGCGAGGGCACGATTGTGGAGCCCGGCGCGGTCATCAAAGGCCCCGCTTGGATCGGGGCGGGTTGCGAGGTTCGAAGCGGATGTTACATCCGTGAAAATGTCGTGGTCGGCACCGGGGTCATCCTCGGCAACTCGTGCGAGTTCAAGAATTGCATCCTGTTCGACGATGCCCAGGTGCCCCATTTCAATTACGTCGGTGATTCGATCCTCGGACACAAAGCCCACCTCGGCGCCGGGGTCATTCTCTCCAATGTCCGCCTCGACCACGCGAATGTGCGGGTCCGCACCGACGCGGGCCCGGTCGAAACCGGTCTTCGCAAATTCGGTGCCGTGATCGGCGACCGCGCCGAGATCGGATGCAACGCGGTGCTCAGTCCCGGGTCGATCATCGGGCGCGATGCCGTGGTCCACCCGTGCACCCACTGGACCGGCGTCCTGCCCGCAAACCACATCGTGCGGTTGCGACAGGAGATCGTCGTCAGCGCGCGCAATCAACCCTGAGCGGTCCGGTCCGCTGAATCGGGCGCGGCGGGAGACTCGCTACCAAAATCCAAGAGCCACCGGTGTGCGGAGCTCGATCCCGGACTCACCCGCCGCGGCGAGCGCAGCCGGGTGATCCTCGTCGAGGTCGAAGCCGGTCACGCTCCAAACGTGCCCCCGCGGCCCCAGCTCAATCTGGGTGGCCCACTCGATCCCGTTGATGGCGGGCCGGGCAACGCAGAATCGATTGAGCCCCAAGGCGATCCCCGAGCCCTCCGCCTTCACCACCGCTTCCTTCCGAACCCAGATCCGCGCGAACGTCCATGGGCGTTTCTCGCGGGGGACGGACTCCAGCGCCGCCAGTTCCTCGGGGGCCAGCACGCGCTCCGCAAGGCCGGTTGATGGCATGGCTGGATTCTGCCGGACTCGTTCGACGTCGACTCCGACCGGGCCGGACTCGCTCCATGCAAGCACCACCCAATCGCCGCTATGAGCGACGTTGAAATGCAAGCGGGCCGATCCTTCGAAACACGGTTTCCCTTGCGGACCCAGCGAGATCGCGACATCGGCGGGCGGCCGATTCGCGACCCGCGCGCAGAGCAGTCGCGTCATCGCCCGGCCGAGCACGAACCGCTCGCGATCCTCCTCGCGCCGATACGCGGCGGATCGTTGACGCTCGGGCTCGGAAAGCAGCGCCAGCAGGGTCGGAGTGCGGCGCCCGTGAATCGCCAGTGCGCATGCACAGACGCCGCTCGCGGGGATGGGGAAGGGGTCGGGTGTGCGCATGTTGGAAGGCCGGTCACTGCCGCCCCCGCCCGGCTGCTTCATCGTAGATCCCTTCCAGCACGGCCGTCTGGGCCGCGAGATCGAACCGGACTCGAACCGCGGCCGCCGCCGCCGCGCCGAACCGTTCCCACTCCACGTGGTCCGCGGTGAGCCGGTTCATCGCGTCCGCCAGGCCCGGTGCATCCCGCTCGGCGACGAGCCACCCGGATATTCCGTCCCCGACCGCCTCCGGAATGCCGCCATGCCGCGTGGCCACAACCGGCAGGCCCGTCGCCATGGCCTCGAGCATGGCGTTGGGTACTCCTTCCGCGTCGCCATCCAGTCCCGTCTCGCTGGGATGAACGAAAAGATGCGCCGACGCATACAGCGCCCGCAGCCGGTCCTGATCCAGAAACCCGGCGAACGTCACCCGGTCCGCAACCCCAAGCCGCCCGGCCGTGGCACGAAGCGTTGTCTCAAGCGGACCGCTCCCCGCAATCGTGAAGTGGGCCTGCGGATGCGCGTGCGCGAACGCGGCAAAAGCGGTGAGCGCCGTCTCGATCCCCTTTTTTGCGATCAACCGGCTGGCCTGCACGAAATGCCACGCCCCCGTTTCCGGCGCCCGACGTGGCACCACCGGGAACTCGGCAAGCGGCAGGCCGGTGCGATGCACGCGCACCCGGTCCGGTTCGGCCCCCAATCGGCCAACCGACCCGGCAAGCGACTCCGAACGCACGAGAATGCGGTCTGCAAGCGTCAGCATCTCGGCCATCGCGCGGCGGTGGGTCGGACGATCCATGCCGACCCCGGCATCGGCCCCGTGGAAGGAAACAATTGCGGGGAGTCGTCGCATGCGCAGGAGCGGAAGCAGGTACACGCCGATATGCCCGAAATAGACATGCAGCACCGACGCGCCCGAGCGTTCGATCTCCGCCGCGATCCCACGGGCCTCGGAGGCGTAGGCCCGGATCGGGCACCGGGCGATTTGCTTGCACCAGACGGCGCGCAGAAAGCGGGTGGCCGGTTTGCGGCGCACGATCACCGGTTCGAACGGGAAAAGATCGGCGTTCTCACGGCGCTGGGTGATGACCACCGGCTTCCACCGGCGCAGACCGGTCACCTGCCGGTGGAGATGCAACATCTCCGGCTTGAGAAATGTGGCGATGTAACTCGCCACCACGGGCAATTGCGTCTCGGTGACCGGGTGCATCAGGAGGCCATCATCCTCCCCGGCGCCGGGAATTTCCATCCGGATCCACGCCCGGTTCTGAGCGGCAGGCGTGGTCCGGAGCGGGTAGGCGAAGAAGGCCGGGGCCCGGCGGCCGAACGCGCCGCTCCCCGTCGTGCGCATGGACCCCGCGACTTCATTGCGCCAAGGATGGGCGGTCTCAGTCGCCCAAAATCCCCGGAGCCCTCGAACTCACCCCCTTTACATAACATCGACTTTTTAGAACTATTCACTTGATTAAGCGGTGCCACTTGTGGCAAATCACTTTATATGCTGGCGAAAGCTCACCGGAACGAGAGCCCCTTTTCGCTGGCGCGGATGCAAGCTGCCGCGTCCAACCTCTCTCCGAGCTGCGGGGCCGGGTGGCGCAGTTTGATTCTGGTGGCGCTCGGCCTCGTCGTCGGCATCTCACCGTGTGACGCGCAGAACGCCGTCGCATCCGGAAACGGGGTGCTCACCTCCCGCTCCCCACAGCCCGGCGGTTTCCGATCCGGTGTTGTCGCCGAGCCACTCCCAATCAGCCTCCGGCCCCTGCGGCCCGAACGCGGGGGTTACCTTCCCTCCCTGGGCGCGGGTCTCATCACCCTTCGAGCAGACGCGAAATCTACCACAGAAATCTCGGCCCTGACCACCGCTCGGTTCGAACAAGCCAGCGCATCCCGATTGATGCTCCCCGAACCCGCTTCCCGCCCGGTCACCAACCCATTCGCGCCAGGGACCTGGGATACCGACCGAGACGGATTACTCGACCCCGGCGAGCGCGCCATCTTCCGCCAGTCGACTGCCGCCTGGGCCGTGGAATGCAAACGACTTCAGGCGCTCCAAGGCACCCCCGGGCGCGGCCCGCGTTACCGGAGACCGGCCGGTGAATTTCCCACCCCCCGCGCCATCCCGCCTCGCGCATCGCTCGCCGCGCGGGTGGGTGCCTGCTTGCCGCCGGCCTCCTGCTCGCGGGTTGGGCTTCCGCGGATCCCACGGACACCGATGGAGACGGATTCCCCAATGACTGGGAGGTGACTTACAGCCGCAATGCGAGCCACTGGGACAGCCCAATCGCGGATGAGGACTACGACGGCAGCCCGGACTGGGCGGAGTTGCGCGACGGCACCGACCCGAACCAGTGGGACACCGACGGCGACCTGCTCTCCGACGGTGAAGAGGCCTTTGTCTATGCTCCAGAGGGCTGGAACGCCGCCGTGAGCCAGTCCCGAAACCAGACCCGATCGGACTACGACGACATGCAGTCCTATCTGTTCGGCTGGCATCACGTCTTCTCCGCTCCGGGAACTTACTCCGGGTATTTGCCCACCACCATCGCCGTGCCGGAAACCGGATACTACGCATTCGGCTTCTTCAGCTCGGAAACCGTCAACCCGCCCAACCTCACCTACCCGGACGGCGAGGGGGAGTTGACCATCGATGACACCCACGGCGCCGTGGGTGCCGCCTCGCTCTGGATGCCGGGGGAGAGCTCCTACTATGTCGAACGCTGGAGCTGGGCCACGGCCATGCTCGAGGCAGGCCGGGAATACACGCTCACCAACACCGGCATCCCGGGGGATCGCCTGGTCTGGGTGCGCCTCACCGAGCCGGCTTACTGGTTCAGCCATTACGTCGGCGCATGGGAAAATTACCCACCCTTCTGGAGCGAGCCCGACGCGCTGGGTCTGCCGGACTCTGACTTCAACGGACTGCCCGACAACTGGGAATCGGCCTACTCCTGGCCGGGAGGCACCCACGAGGCGGGCAGCGACGCCGACGGCGACCGGATCACCAACCTCGCCGAATATTGGCTGGGCACTAATCCCGTGGAAATCAACAGCGACGGCGACGGATTCGACGATGGGGCTGAACTGTATCTTCTCGGCAGCAACCCCGCTCAAGCGGATGCGTGGGCCGCGGATGACCGGGACAACGACGGCCTGCCCTCCGCTTGGGAGATCGCCCACGGGCTGAACCCAATCGTCCCCGATTCAGCAGCAGATTCCGACTCCGACGGTCTCTCGAACTTTTGGGAATACCAACTTGGCACCGACCCCGTGGGTGCCGATTCCGACAATGATGGCACAGCCGATGGCGCGGAAGATACCGACGGGGACGGCGTTTCGGATGGAGACGAGATCGCTCAGGGCCGCGATCCACTGGTCCGACATGTCACTGCCCCTTTCGACACCACCCGCCTGCGGCTTTGGCTGAATGCCGGTGTCGGCGTTGAAACCGATGCGGAGGGCAAAGCCAGCCAGTGGCTGGACCAGAGCGGCTACGGGCACCACGCAGTGCAGGCTCAGCCGGAGCGGCGGCCCTCGATGTTGCCGCAGTTCAGCAATGGACAGCCGGCCCTTCAATTCGATGGCGAGGACGACTGGATGGGGTTTTTGGATTCCACCGGGATGGAACTCTCCGGGGCCACGGTGTTCGTGGTTTTCCGCCTGGAGGAGGGGGCCTCGACCGACGATTACTACCCGATCACGCTCGGCGGCACCATTGACCAGGCAGGCCGGTACTTGGGGATTGAAACCCGGGGATCGAACTCGGGCGGTTCCCCGGACACCCTCGACATCTTCGCGGGCTGGGGCAGCGATCGCCGCGTTACCCTGCCGGGAATCGCGGCCTTTGACGACGTCCAGATTATGGCGTTTTCCGCGAATGGAACCATCCACACCGCAACCGCCTCGGCGTTTGGGATGCCGGCTGCCCTGGGCAACGAGGGCAGCGATGCCCAGCTCTCCTTTCCGATCGGCACCCCCGACGGCCTCGGGTTCGGTGGCATCGGCGGTTCACCGTGGATGAACCTGGCCTGGGGCTGGGGCGGAGTGATGAAAGGTCAGGTGGCCGAGGTGCTGGTCTTCGACCGCGAACTCAGCCCATTGGATCTGAACAGCGTCACCCTCCACTTGGTTACCAAATACGGATTTGATCCCGACGGCGACGGCCTGTCCAACCAGCAGGAAACCGCCCTTGGGACCGACCCGCAGATGGCTGACACGGACGGGGATGGTTTGTCCGATGGTAACGAAGTCAGCCTTGGGACCGATCCGAAGCGGCTCGATTCGGATGCCGATGGACTGGCCGATGGGGAGGAGGTCTTGACGAATGGCACGAATCCGCTCAATCCAGACACAGACAACGACGGCCTCAGCGACGGGTATGAGGTTGCCAACGCCGCTACGGGTCAGGATCCCCTCAACCCAGATGTGAACGGTGACGGCGTGCCTGATGGCCAGGAAGACCGGGATGGGGATGGCTGGACAGCAAGCGAAGAGGACGAGGCCGGATCGCTCGATACTCTTCCCGACACGGATGGCGACGGAGTCAATGACCCAGTCGATTGCCTGCCAGGCGATCCGGATATCAAATACCCGCGAGTGCCCACCACCCGGTATGCGGTTGTCAATTTGGCTCGGGATGGATTCAACGTGGTAACCTTCTGGTACGGAGGTCTCTCGAACAACGGGATTGTGTTCGGGTATGTTGGCAACTCCAACCCGGCGCTGGCCGGTGAGGCAACTGCGTATTGGCAAGCGGGGAACGTCAGCATGGCCCCGTTCACTTGGATCACCCGCGTCAACGACACCGGCAAGGCTGCGGGGGTGCTGATCGACGAATCCTCGGGGGAATGGACGGTGGGCACGTGGATGCCGGGGGAAAGCTCACTGACCGCGTTGGGAGAGTTGCTTCCGCCTGGCGCCCCGTCGCACCAACGATCCACCGCTTTCCCGTCCGGGATCAACAGCTCTGGATTGGTGGTCGGACGCACAACCACCGATTCCTACGGCAGCGACGATTACGACTCTGAGGGCCATCTGAAGCCTGTCGGGCAACGAGGTAAACTATTTAGGGCCGGTGTCAGGTGGGACGGGGCCCAGTCTCCGGCTGCCGTGGGCGATTTTCTGTACCTCGACCCGCCAGAAGAAGGGAGCCCCACCAGCCCGTGTAGCGTCAACAACGCCGGAATCATTGTGTGCGAGCGAGCATCAACAGGGGTGGTGCTCGAACAGGGTGGGGAAACCATCCTTCCGCTTCCGGCGAATGGGCGGTTCAGCGGTTCCTGGTTCATTTCCGGGATCAACAATGATGCCGCAACCCCTGTGACGGTCGGCATGACCTACGGCGGGTTATGGACGAACTGGATGTGGGCAAGAGTGTCCGGTGAATGGAAAAGGAAGAATCTTGGTTCCATCGGAGGAGGAAGCGCTGTGCCCGGCAGGTCAACGGGCCAAGTCTTTGATGTGAACGACCGACTGGAGATCGTCGGGAACTTCTGGGACGCAGCCACCCTCCGCTACGGGAATCTTTGGCGTAACGGACGGATGATCGACGTGACGGACTTCTGCGATGGCATTGGCAACGCAACCGTTGGGGCTCCAAACGAGCCGCTCTACATCAACGACCAAGGAATGATATCCACGATGGTGACCGGCAACGGTATATATTACCCGGCGCTCCTCCTGCCTGTTGATATGGCCGTTGACGGCAACCGTGACGGTGAAGTCAAAATGGGGTCATCCTCGGATGCGACGACGCAGGAGAAGCCTTTTGTCTTTTGGGTCAATGACGACTTCGACCGCGATAATGAGGAGGAAACAAGCGGCACGCCAGATTGGAATGATGGGCTGATTCAATGCGCCCGCGATCTTGAGGATTTTTCGAGAATCAAAATTTCTGTCGGCGGGGTGCGGGAGGGTTTCCAGCAAGGCAAATTCAAACTTGGCTTTGAGTGGAAACAGACCACGGGCAGCCCAGCGGTGCAGGTCTATCCGCAAGTGGAAGAATCCGGTGCCGAAGGATACCTGAAGGACGAGCAGGTTGCCGCCGCGCAGATAGAGCCGGGCATTCCCACTGGCCGATGGGCGTTTGTGGCCGAAGGTGGAGGGACGCTAATCGGCACGGGCCAGGCGAAAGTGTTCGCGACCATGCCAACATCCATTGCGACTCGTAACTTTGAGGAAGACGGCATGATCCATCTTCTTTTCGAGGGCTGCGGCGAGGGCAAGGGACAGCTTTGCATCACGATCCACGACGAGAACGGAGCCAAGATCGGAGACGGGCCGGGCGTGTGGCTGGACTTGAAGGATGTGCGCAAGATGTATCAGCGCAGCTATAGCCAAGAGAGCATCGCTTGGAAGAAGCCCAACGAATATAACCCCTATCAAGAGCCGGTGGTGAGCATTGCGCCGCTCGATCAAATCGCGTTTGAGCAACCGCCTGATGAAACCTCCGACACCATTGTGCTCGTTCATGGAATCCATGCGGTGACGGTGACAACGGAAGCGCAAGCCATCAATGTTTACACTCGGATGGCCTCGACAACTTTCAAACGGCTGTGGCATCAAGGGTTCAAAGGACGATTCGGCTTCTATAAATGGGAAGCGCACAATTTGGTCTTTTTCAACGAGAGTGAATATCGTGCGTGGAAGTGCGGGCGTGGTTTATCTGCTTTCCTTGATCAGCTCCCCGGTCAGAACAAGAATGTTTGGACGTTTAGCCAAGGCGCGGTTGTTGGGAGTGCCGCACTTCGAGATTACGGCGCGACACCGAACGCGCTGATAGTCATGCAAGCGGCGATCCCAGCAGTTTGTTATGATGATGATCCAGCACTGAACAAATATCCTAATGCTATGCCCGATACTGTGGCCGAACTTGGATACCGTGAGTATCATGGCCCGACAGGAACAAGTATTGTCAACTTTTCGGATGTGACGGACGATGCGACCGGCTTCCTTTGGGGCGCTTCTCAGAACTTCAAACCTGAACCCGGCTATGGCTACAATCCTGCTGCGCTTCCCGGACAGCGACATACGGTTACTTATTTTTGGGAAGTCGGTCGCTTTGTGACGGACTTGCACGAATCACTATCGATGATCGCGCGTTCAAAGAGCGAGACAATTGCGCATGAACCTGGTGCAGGTGGATTAATTTCCACTTCCGTCCCGATCAATGCCAGCTTCGGGTTTAGCAATGAGCACGGAGCTGCCTTCGACCGTCCAATACAGAAGAACCTTAATGACTTCTACGATGAGGTTCTGACTCAGTTCGGAATCCCATTCAACCCATGAAACGGCGTTACTATGTTCTTCTAGCGGGGTTGTTGGTTGTAGCTTGCTTTATAGCGATATACTTTCCATCAAACCATCAGCCAGCTTCAAAGGAAAAGAAGCCATCCATTGCGGCACCCGCGCCAAAGGAAATGCAATCCCCTAAATCAACCGCAGCCGCACCACCCGCCCC
>Ga0163154_10003715_pt1 | contig 20799 bp, 8 predicted proteins | sample OliLakLV19MP9P1_FD_148649 | JGI IMG/M metagenome (GOLD analysis project Ga0163154, IMG submission 148649) | Freshwater microbial mat bacterial communities from Lake Vanda, McMurdo Dry Valleys, Antarctica - Oligotrophic Lake LV.19.MP9.P1 | ecosystem: Environmental > Aquatic > Freshwater > Lake >...
ATCCACCACCTTGAGGAATTGAGCGAGTTCCCCGTCACTGGTGATCGGGTTCACCGTTCCGCCGCCGAGGATGATCGGGATGCCGCCGCTGTAGATTTGCGCGCCGGTCTTGGCGGTGCCCCACACATTCGCGCTGGCGTTGCTGCTGGCGAGATTCCGCAGGTTGTAAAGGCGGGAGGCATTGTTCTGCAGGCCCAGCAGGCTCCAGAGGGGATCGCCGACGCCGCCCCGGATGTCGAACGTGCTGCTGGTCTCCGAGTGTGTGGTGGGGCCCGTGCCGGGGTTTGCTCCGTTGTGGGCGAACAGGTTCGTGAAGCAGAGCACGACATCCTTGAAGGCGGGCGACGCGCCCGCCTGCTCATACTTCGCAATGGCGAAGATGTTGTCGGCGGGGGCGCCGCCTCCGATTGCCAGATCCAGGTAAGACCGGTTGAGGCTCTTGATGGCGGGGCTGTTGAGACGAGCCCAACCGACACGGCCGTAAAACTGGGCGAGCCCGGCGTTGTTCGGCGGAGCCAGCGTCCACCACTGGGCCCGGTTCCATTTCTTGAAGTGGGGGATGCGCTTCCCGAAGTTGAGTTCGTGATCGGTCTCGAACCCGTCGTAGTGCCAGGTTCCGTTGCCGGTATTGAAATTCTGGATGCCCTGTTCCTGACCGTAAAACACCATCGGAAGGCCGGGAACACTCGACATGGCGGCGAACCGCGTGGCGTTCAGCCAGGCATCGTTGTCGGGCAGCACCTCGTCGTGGCCCGTGATGTTGAGCAGGATCGCCCCGGTCCGATACGTGGTCCGGCGCGTTTCCAGCTCCGATTGGAAGTTGTATTCCTTGTTGAGATGGTTCTGCGTGAGCTCAAAGACCATGTTTTCGTTGAGGATGTCGAACACCCGATTGCTGCGCTTGCCGGGTTCCTTGCCATCCAGCGTCTCTGCCATAAACACGAAGTTCCATTTCGAGGCGCGGGTTTTGTTGATGAGGTATTCCCAAAGTGGGTTGGGAAGTCCCTGCCCGAAATCGCACCGGAGCGAGTCAATGCCCTTGTTGTCGGCTGCGAGGCGTTGTGAGTAAGTGCCGTTGCTGGAATTGACAAGGTTATGCCCGGTCTGCTGGAGCCAGTAGGTCGGATAGTATCCCAGGTAGCGCCAGAGTTTGATCACCTCCGGGCTCAGGCTGTTCCAATCCATGGAATCGTCCTCGTTATTGTGCGGCTGGGGAACCAGCCCCGAATCGGTCGAATAGCGCCAGAGGGCGGAGTAGCGCCCGTAGTAGAGTTCGCTGACATCGTTCCATTTGCCGAAATCATCACGGTCAGGCGCCACCGCCCGGTCCTTGTCGCCGAGGTTGGTGAAGTAAGTGGCCGGTTGTCCGTAATCGACTGAGCGGGAATACCAGTTCACGGGGATGGATGCGCTGGCGTTCCCGGTGAAACCGAGGTCGACACCGCCCTGGCCGAGGATGGCGTCCCAGGCGGTGTGGTTGGCAACGAAATCGAGCATGACATTGATCGTGCCGATGCTGCCGTTGTAGGTGTCGGCCTTGGTGACGAACGCCTGGAACTCCGAAAGCGCACTGGAGGCGGTGTTGTTGCTCCCGAGGTAGGGATTGACGGCAAAGAAGTCCTTCGTCGCATACGGGCTTCCCGGGACGTATGGGCTGCTGGTGGCGGGATCGATTTCAACGCCGAGACCGCCGCTCGGATGGATCGGTTGAAACCAGAGGCAGTTGGTCTGGATGAAATTGAAGTAGTCGAGACCGAGCGGGTCGAATCCGTCGGAATCGCCATCCGCGGCGCCCAGCAGATCCACGAACGTGCTGCGACCGCCCTGGTTGTTGGCGGTGGCTTCCGCAGTGAACGGATTGATCTCGTAGAGGGTCATTTCGAGCGCTTTCTTTGGCGACACAACGACTGCGTGATCCCGGTCCCCGAAATAGCACCAGGTGCCGGAGGGCGAGAAGCGGTAGCGCACCGTGGTCCGGTAGGCGCCGGTGCGGTTGACCGGCAGCGAGGCGGTCCAGGTGCTGCCGCCGCCGTTCGCCATCGGGAATGCCCGGTAATAGTGGGTGTCGTTCTGGCCGACGACATCCCTGGGCGGGGGCAGGATGCCATCCTCGATGGAATCCCCGTTGGCATCCGCCGTGGCCCGATCTCGCCGGTTCAGGTTGGTGACCACCTCAACCTCGGTGGGGGGTGTGCCGGCGTTGAAGGTCACGCTCACCGAAAGCGTTTGTGAATCCCCGGCGATCTCATCGATGAAGAACTTGGTGGTTTTATAGGCACCACTGATGCTGTTGATGGTGAGATCCGAGATCCGCTGGGTCCCGTTGATCGTGTAGTTCGACCCTCCATTGTTGTTCCAGGCGAGGGTGAGCGCATCGGTGGCGAAGCCATTGTGGAAATTGTCGGCGGTGGCGGTGCTGGTGCAGACATACCACTGGTAGGTCCTGCCATCCTTCAGGTCGGGGATGGTGGCGGTCGCGGTCGACCCGCTGATCTGGGCGGCCAACATCTGGCTGTATTTCCAGGCCGAGTCGGTGTAGCGCACATACACCTTCTCCTGGGGCGACGGCGCGCCGCTCAGGTTGATGGTGATCGACCCCGAGGTGGCATTGCGTGAAACCCCGGTGATGGAGACTGGATTGCCGTTCAATTCCATGATGCTGATGTAAGTGTTGGCGAGGCCGGGATCCTTCGTCGTAAACACGTAGCGCTTTCCAGAAAACACACCGCCGCTGAGCCTTGAGGCGGAATCGCCCGCGGGATTGTAATACATCAACGCCAGCTCGTTCTTCGGGAAGATCAGATTACCGCCATAGTCCTTGGCCCAGTCGTTGCCGGTGACCATTTTGAAGAAATAATCCGGATCATCGGCCCCGGCGACCCAGGTGAATCGGAACCATTCGGTGCTGCCGTCGGGCCCCGTGAACTTGGTGGAGTTGGTGGTCGCCAGGTCCCATCCCGGGCCATCGCCGGGAAAGTCGACTTCGTTTCCTGTCCAGGCGTGGACCGACGTGAACGCGGTGGCCGCCAGGACGAGGGCGAGCAGGACCGAGCGGAAGTGAAACGAGAGCGTCGTTATCTTCATGGGGGAAAGTTGCATGTCTTGAAGGGGGAATGGGCTCAGGGGACTCGGACCTCGACTTTGTAAAAACGTCGCGGGACGGCCTGCGGATGCGGGCTGGTTCCGGTGCCGTTGTCGGTCCAGATTTTCACCGCACCATCGCCCACGAGATCGGACGAAGCGGCCTGCCAGCTCCCGCCCGCGAGCGTGTCGGAGTAGAAAACCCGGTAGAGGCGGTTCGGGATGGTCGGGAAGCTGACGGTATAACCGGCCGGGATTGGCGTGACGGATGGGAAATAGAGGTCGGGCAGGTTGGGATTCCTGCCAAATACATACTCGTCGAGGTTCGTGCGGCCATCCTTGTCGGGATCGCCGGTGGGACCGTCGTTTCCGGTCCCGACATTCGGGTTCAGGCCGGCGGCGGTTTCCCAGGCGTCGGGCATGCCATCGGTGTCCGTGTCGTAGGAGAGGGTCGGGCCGGTTTCAAAACCGAGCAGGAACGTCATGCCGCTGTTGCCGAAGAGTTCGACCTGCTGGGTTTGCGCCTGGTTGCGCATGTTGATCGCCTCGGAGGTGAACCCGCTGCCGGGGGCATCGTCGATGGCGACGGCGTTGTAGCTGGCGCCGCCAAGGCCGGGTCCGGCGAACCGGAGATAGACGCGCGAGGCGGAGCCGGGGGCGTTGTTGAAAAGATTCACCTCGGAACCGTTGGTGAGGAGCGAACCCAGGCGCCCCTGACCGAACCGGAGGAGATCCATCAGGTTCGGGGAGAGGCCGAACCGGAGGTAGAGACCGGTGATCGGACCGTTGAGCACGTAGGAGGCGCGCAGTGCGTTCGCGTTGGGTGCGAGCGTGATGGTCTTGGCAACCCGTCCATCCGAACTGGTGAACACCCAGCCGGTGCCGGGGCCCGCGGCGGGTGGATTGAACAAATCATTCACGTATTGGGAGGTATTCGATCCGGTGGCATACCAATCCTTGAAAGCCGAGGTGCGGTGGGCGTTGATCACGGCCGGCGAACCGCTCGCATTGGAATCGCCTTCGGCCTCGGTGTCGGAATTTGAGAACGCCACGGGGTTGCCGATCATCTGCAACACCGACCCCGTCGCCAGGTCGCGCACCCAGGCGTGGACGAGCCGGCCGCCCATGCGCTCGAACAGCGCAAACACCCGGTCGTTGTAGAGCAGATACTCAGGCTCGCCATCGAGATCGACATCCTCGGAGGCCGTCTGGCTCAAGCCGGCCAGAACCCCGGATTGCGCGTCGTCAGCCCAGTCCGCCACCCGTGCGTAGAGCGCGGCGAACCGGAACTGGCTCTGCTGGGCCTTCGTGAAGTTGGCCAGGGTTTGGCTGGTTGTGTCTGGGTTGATGTAGGTGCCGGTGCTGAACTTGCTAAGATCATTGTTTGTCTGGTTGTGAAACGCAGTCAGCGCCACGGCGGAGTGCGCGGTCGAGCGCGCCAGATCGAGCAGGTCCTGACGTCCGCCCCCGATCAGCCCGACGGTGTCCCAGGCAGCGTCCGCGACTCCGTCCACCCCCACGGTGCCGAATTTCTGCGGCACCGGAGCACCGGAGCGGATGCTGAACACCTTGGGTTCGAGTCCTTCCTCGCGGCCGGGCTGGCCGAAGTACCAGTGGTCGTAGGTTTCCTGGGTTGCGTGATCGATCCAATCCTTGGCCACGACCGGTTTGTCGAGGCCGGTGCCGCGGTTGACGGTGCTCCACGTTGTGTAGGTGTTGTTGTCGGATCCGCGGTAGGGCACCTGCCCGGCTGCGATTTCCTGCGGGGTCGTGATCCGGATCCACGGCCGGCTCGCCATCCAGCGCAGGTTGATGTCATAGGCATCGGCCTGTGTCTTGTTGCCGAAATCGCTCCAATCGCTGAACAGGATCACCGACTGGTCCTGCTTCCCGTTGCGAGCCTTGCGGCTGAGCAGTTCGCGCAGCGGCAGGTTCAGACCGCCGTCGTTCGTTGCGAATCGGAACGTGCTGGCCTGGTCGCTGACGACAAACAGGTCCATGCCATTGACGCGGTTGATGCTGTAGCCATCGTTGCCCAGGGCGGAGGTTCGGCCGAACCATTTGAACACATGCCGCATCTGATCGGCGAGCGTGTGGGTGAAGCCCATCGACCCGATCCGATCGAGGGTCTCGTCGCTGAGCACGCGCTCCGGCGGATAGAACACGGTATCGGAGGGCTCGCTGCCGTAGAACGAATTGAGGAACGAGGCCGCGAGGTCCACGTTGTCCGCGTTGAAAGCATCCGGGAAATAGAGCGGGAGATGCTCGGCAAACGTGCTGCCCAGCAGATCGACCACGCCATTGCCCGACAGCAAGGCGAGGCGGTCATTGAGCGCAGGGCCGTCGAGGTAGGTCTTGTTGGCGAGCGGATCGACCCCGGCCCACTCGAACGACGCGGCGAGCGTCGGGGTGAGGTGGAGCGCCATGGGGACAGTGTAGGCCTGATGCGCATCTACGGGGCGGTAGAACCCGGCGCCCGCACCGTTGTTGATCAGCGCATGCGTGGCGGTTGCCGGCAGCACCGCGCGGTGTTCGTGGATGAGACTGACCACCTTGGCCTGGCGACCGCGGTCGTTGGTCCCCTGCCCCGCGGACTGGCCTGCCCGGCGCGAGAACCAGGCCTTCAGCACGCTGCCGACGCCGGAGATCGTCGATTGATCGCGCCAGTAATCCGAGGCAAGGTTGTCGTCGTAGATGGTGTCGCGGATATCGGACCGGCCGGCGATGTCGCCAAGTCCGCGCGGACTGTTCTGGGTTCCGTCCTTGGTCGTGAACACCTGGAAGTTGAGCGCACTGAAATTGCCGGTCCACCCGGCATCGATGAGCGCCTGGCGGCTGATGGAGAACTCCACCGCGTCCAGGGCCGAGCTGTAGTATGCTTTCTTGAATCCGTTCGGGGTGTTCTGATCCCGCCGAACCACGCCTTTGGCCGTGAGGTTTTCGCCGATCGTGGTGGTATTGTTGGCGCTGTTGGTGTCGACGTAAACGGCGCCGATGTTCGACTGGTAGACGGCGACCACCGCCTCCCATTTCATATCGGTCCGCGTGTCGACGTCGTCGGGCAGGGCGGACTCGCCGATGGCCGGGTTGCCGGTGTCGATGACCACGTAGATATCCAGATTGCCTTCCTCGGCAAGGGCCTTCAGGTCTTGGAAATCGAGGCGGAAATAGACAATGCCGTCCACCCCTCCGTCCTGCGCGTAGAAGGCCACCATGTCGCGGGATGAATCAAACCCGTCCCAGGCGCGATACAGGTCGGTCCCCTGGTTGTTCACGCCGTCGCCGTCGTATTCGTCCAGGACGATCAGGTCATCCAGGCTCCAGTCGGTGAACTCGTGCAAATTCGTGACCTCGCCCGCCGTGGTGGGTGCCCCGGGCCCGATCGTGATGGAACCCGGCGGCGGCGGCGGCAATGTGTCGTCCTTCTTCGGGTCCGTCCCATTCGACTGCTCCTGCGCGTTGGTAACCCCGTCGCCATCCGGATCGCCGGAAGCGCCCTGGGCGGCATCCCCGTCGTTCGGGGTTGCGGTGGAGAGTTTGTCGGTGCCGTCGTCCAGCGGATCCAGCCCGTAACGGATCTCCCACCCATCGAGCAGTCCGTCGCCGTCGGTGTCGGCCTTGAGCGGATCGGTTTCCGTCCAGGCTTCTCCAGCGTCGTAGACCCGGTTGTTGTTGGTGTCCCCGTCGATGACGCCGTTGTAATTCCTGTCCTCGCCGTGACCGTCGGTGGCGCCGTCGGAATCGGTGTCGGGGTTGTTGGGATCGGTTTCGGTCCAGGTCTCGCCGGGTTGGCGGATCCCGTCGGGCCAGTTGGAGTTGTCGGCCGAGCCCCGAACGGTGACCGGCGACGCGGTGGCATTGATGGATAGTCCGTCGCCATCGAGCCAGCCGTTCCGGTTTTTGTCCTCGATGCCATCGGACAACCCGTCGCCGTCCGAGTCGGGGTTGTTCGGATTGGTCGTCGCTCCCCAGACTTTTTGGGCGCGATCCCCGCCCTGACTGGCGCTGGTGGTGCGCGGCATGCCGGCGCCGTTGTTGTCGAGTGTGTTGTAGAACGGCGGGTCGAGGTCGGTCCGGAAATTCGTGTAACCATCCCCGTCGGTGTCCGCCGTGGCGTTGGTGGGCGGGGAGGTGGCGGTCCGCCAGCCAACTTCGACGCCATCGGGCAGTCCATCGCCATCGGTATCCGGCATGAGCGGCTGCGACCGACCGAACGCGTAGTAGATGTGAACGTCGCCGTTGGTCCAGGTCTCGGGGTTGGGTTTGACCGGGCGGTTCGGGTCGGTCCCGTCGCGACCATTCGGGAGCGGTTGTGGCGTCGCCTCATCGACGTCCCAGAGCCCGTCATCGTCATCGTCCGCGTCGCTGTCGTTACTGACGGTGATTTCTCGGAACACGACCGTGATGTTGCGCGAGTCGGAGGGTTGCGGATCCGGGTGGGTGGACGGGTCGGTGACCGTGGCCAGCAGGCGGTAGGAACCCTCCGCGATGCCGGTCCATTCGAAGTCCCAGAACTTCGTGGTCCCCTCGACATGCGGGTTGGGATCGGTCCGGCTCGCGTTGCCCGTGAAGGCGCCGCCTGCGGGCGTTGAGAGGGTGAAGCTGGTATTGGAACCGACGGCGGCGACCCCGTAGTTCACGCCGTTGATGCGGATGACGTTGCCCGGCGAAAGCTCGTCTGCGAACGCGGTGCCGTTGCCGGTCACGGCGGTGCTGCCGTTGGTGGTGGCGACATTGCCGGTCAGCGCAGTGACCCCTTCGGCGGCGAGCGCGATATTGCCGGAGCCGAAGGTGAACGTGAGGTTGAGCGCGTTGACATTGGTGCTGGTGGTCACCCGGATGAGAAACCGCCGGTCCTCGGGCTGGGGCGCCGCGAGGTCCGGCAGCTCGATGACATACGGTTTGCCGTCCGAATCGAGCTCCGGCGGGCTGGAGATGGTGACGCGCGGCACCGCGCTCGGGTAGGCCCTGGCGAGGCGCGAGGCCGTGAGGCTGGGGTCGGGCGAGCGGTCGAGGATCACCTCGATCTTGTGCAGGTAATCGGAGACATCGTTATACAGGTTCGGGAGCGGCACGGCCAGCTCGTGGAACCCGGCGGGGATATCGTAGTTGATGTCCCACCCGGTGCGGCTGATCGGGGTGCCGGCGGCGTTGGCCTCGTTTGATCCGACGAGCACCGTGAACTTCTGGAGCAGTTCCGGTTCCGTCAGCCCGTTGGCGAGGGCCTTGGTGAAATAGACCTTCATCAGGTAACCTGGGCCGACGAGATCGCCGTCGGTGGAAGGATACGCGATGAACATCCGGTAATCGGGCCCCGCGGTGTTGACCGTGCGTTCGAGCGTGGTGGTGTGGGCCGCCGGGTCCGAGAGGGAGACATTCCTGGTGGAAGAGAGCTCGAAGAGCCGGGCGCGGAGGGTGGCGTTGCCGGTGGCGGGGATGTTGACGTAATTGAACCGCCATTCCTTGGTGAAGCTGGCGTTGCCTGGGAGGATGCTGGTGGAGGGCGTGACCTCGGTGGCGCGGGCCCAGGTGGCCGGGAGGGCGGCATCCCAGATGCCGTCGCCGTCGAGGTCTTCGAACGATTCCGACCCGTCGCGAGCGCCGTTGGCATTGGTGTCGGTGAACGGCTCGGGTCCGCCCCCGTTGCCGTTCTGGCCCTGCGTGCTGGCGTCGTCGTTGGCGGCGTCGTCGTCGAGGATCTGATACCAGACCTCGGTCACGCTCGGGTCGGTCCGGACCACCACGCCGTATTGCGAGCCGCCCACGGTTTCCCCGTCGTTCTGCGGGAACCGGATCTCACCGGCCGGGGTCTGGAGGTCGTAGTAGAACGGATGGGTGAAGGTGTTGTAGATCGAAGCCTGGCCGCTCCGGTTCAGGAACGCCCGCGCACGGAAGACGTGCATCCCCTCGCTCAGGCCGGTCTGCGAGTCGCCGTAGTCGTTGTGGGGGCGCACGGCGACCGCGGTGAGGTTCCGGTTTGAGGTCTGGAAGGTAGTGAGCATTTCCCGCTTTTTCGCCACGGCCGTCGCGCCGCCGGGGTACCAGCTGAACGCGGGGCTTCCGTAGGGGACCGCATCGTTCGCGTTGAAATCGCCCTTGAAGGCGCCGATTTTGTACCGGCTCGATCCGGTGAAGTCGCCCGGGAGCGGATCGCTTTTCCACCACGACCCGCCCCCGGCGTCGTGGCTGAACTTCAACTCGACCGCCCGGGTGGTCCCGATGCCCGCGCCCCCGGCCCCTTCCGGGTAGGTGCCGTTGCCGGTGTAGTAGGCGAACACCCGGAACCCACCGAGGCCGGCGTTGGTTTTCGACCAAAGCCGGTTCTCGGAGGCATCGAACTGATTGCGCGCCGGCGCCACCCCCTCCACCGCAGCCGCCGGGTTGTGGAACACGAACGCCACCGTGTCCCCGTCGATGAGCTTCGATCCGGCCCCCGCGTTCAGCAGACCGCCGGTTGTGTAGGTCTCCGCGCCGGCGCTGCCGGTGACGTTGCGATTCCCGGTGTCGACCGCGGCGAACAGCTCGGGATAGATCCGCTGCACGAAGGTCGGCTGCTCGTACCCGAGGAAGAGATCGGTCGAGACTTTCGGTGGGTTGTCGCGAGGGTCGCCCCCGGCATGGTTGACGCCGTTGAGGTCGACGCCGCCGTCGAGCCGGAACAGCATGTTCTCCGCCGACCCGTCCGCGCGGGCGACGAAGCGGATGGCGGTGCCGTTGGTCACCCGGGGGACGCTTTGCTTGTAGGTGTAGGGCTTCGGCGTTTCGCCGACGCCGTAACCGCGGTTCGGGAGATTGTAGGGGTTGAAGTTCGGGTCGCCGTTCGGACCGTCCCGCCGTTCGACGCCCACCGAGCCGGTTTCCGCCCCGTTCTGGAGGATCGTCACGGCCCGTCCGCCGCCCGGGCTCCAAAGGTCGGAGGGATCGGGATTCTTGGGGGCGAACGCGAAATAGCCGCCGGGCGGTACGACGACCTCCTTGAGCTCGGACCCGTATTTGTAGAACCCCCCGCCGTACCACGAATAGTTGTAGAGATAATCGCCGGCTGAAAAGCCGACGGTGGCGTTGGCGGATCCCGGTTTGTCGTTGATTTTTCTCCCGCTGGCGTAGTTGTCGTTGAGCAGGAAGAGGAGGGTGGTGGTGACCGCCTCGTTCGAACCGCCGCCCTGGCGGTCGTCCTTGCGGAGATAGGCGACCAGGTCCTCGTCGCTCCAGACGCCCCGCTGCACGCCCCGGGCGAAATGCTCGTGAAGGTAGAGCAGATTGGGCACGCGGCCGTCGCCCCACTGCCCGAGAAACGCGGTGTTCGCGTGGCGGGGGAACGCCCCGCCCGACTCGCCGAGCGTCTCCGCCTGGTAGTTGCCATCGGTGTAGAGCAGCCCGATCCCGGCCCGGGTGAAATACATTGCGTGCTGCAACTCCCGCCGCGCGGCGTAATCGCTGTCGTGGCTCTGCGCGTGCATCACTCCGGTGTCCGGCGTGAATCCTCCAGCGCCGGGTTGGTCGAAGCCCTGGAGCCCGTTCCACGGGCTTCCGAGCCGGTCGTTGAACTGCTGGCGGAGAGGGTTGTCGACCAGCCGCATCCCGCGGTTAATGTAATCACCGTAGCCCGGCGGCTCCCCGAGGTGCTCCCCGAAGAGCAGCGCGTCATCGCGCGGGATCTCCGTGTTGAACGTGGAGTTCCGGTGGTTGTCCCAATCGTCGAAACCGCGGCTGAGGTTGAACTGCAACTGCACCTTGCCCGAGTAGCCGTAGTTGCTGGCATCCGCCCCGATCCCTTGGGCCCCGAAAAAGTCGGCGCGGACATGTTTCACCGCATCGAGCCGGAGACCGTCGGCCCGCGTCCGATCCATGAGCCAGCGGGCTGCGCGGTGCAGGTAGTCCTCGACGTACTCGGAGTAAAACGTCGCGTTGGTCGAGATCATGTTGGCGGTGATCCCGTTGTTGGGGCCGAACCCGACATACGTCCCCTGGTCGTAGGCGTGCTTCTGGCCGGGGCTGCCGGGGATGTAGCAATAGCGCCCGGGGTTGGCCGGGTCACGGACCAGCTCGATCTTGAGCCCGGTGGAACCCTCGGAGGCGCCGAAGTTGTTGTTGGTGGTGCCGGGTTCTTGCGCGATGTCGATCAGGTCGGCCAGGCCGAGGTTCTGCACCTGCCAGGTATCACCCCAGCTTCGGGTATTGTCCCACTTGCGGTAGAACCCTTCCTGGGTCACTCGCAGGTGGAAATCCTCGGGCACAAGGCCCGGGTAGATGTCGATGGCCGTGTTTTCATTGAAGCCGGGCACGTCGAACGCCCGGTGGTTCATGATGTTGTCGAAATAGACACGGATCCCGAACCGGTGGGCGGTCTCCACCAAACGCAGCAGCTCCGCTTCCGTGCCGTAGCGCGTGCGGACCGATCCCCGCTGATCTTTGGACCCGAGATCGAAGGGGTCCCAGAGATCGTACCCGACGGAGAGCCCGCCGCTGCCCTTGGTGGGCGGGGGCAGCCAGAGCGAGGTGTAACCGGCCTCGGCGAGTTCCGGCATCTTGGCGGTGATCTCTGCCCAGCTCGTGTTGAAATATTGGAGCATCGACTCGGCCCGGGCCGGTTCCCTGGGAGCGACGCACGCGATGGCCCACACGCACGCGACCAGCGAGAGCCGGGCGAGCGACGGATGGGAGCGGGAGGCGAAAGGCATCGGGGAACGGTTCCGGGGAAGTGAGGCCGGTCTCACTATACCCTCAACTCTGTGATTGTAATGCGCAACGAGGCTGGCTAGTTTTAGTTCAGTTTGAACCGTTCAACCCCTCCTTCAACCGACCCGGATGCCCCGGGACCGAGTCCGCGGCCCAGCCTGAAAGACATCGCCCTGGAGGCCGGGGTCGGCAAAGCGACCGTCTCGCTGGCACTTCGGAATGACCCGCGATTGCGTGCGGAAACCCGGGCCCACATCCAGCGCGTGGCGGACAAGCTCGGGTATCGGGCCAACCCCACGGTGGCAAAGCTCATGTTCCAGTTGCGTGCGATCCGGACGCCCCGGTACGAGGCGACCATCGCGCTGATCAATGCCGCTCCCGACGCCGCCTATTTGCGCACCGTGGCAACCTTCCGCCGTTGGGTGGAGGGAGCGAGCGACCGGGCCGCGCAGCTTGGGTTCAGTATCGATACCTTTTGGATGCAAGACCCGGCCACCCGACCCGCGCGGTTGATGAGCATCATCGAATCGCGCGGAATTCAGGGATTGTTCCTGGTCGGGGTGCAGGGGGGCAATCGCCTGCCCGAAGCGTTTGCCGCGCTTTGGGAACGGTTGCCCGCCGTGGTGGTGGGGCTGCGGCCGGAATGGCCCCCCGTCCACTTCACCTCGAACGATCAATACAACACGTCACTGCGCTGCACCCGGCAGATCCTCGAACTCGGTTACCGTCGGCCGGGCCTTGTCCTGGAGAGCATGGTCGATAGTCTGGTTGACCGCAAATTTTCGGCTGCGTTCCACGTCGCCACCGATCACCTGCCGGATGCGGATCGCATTCCGGTCCATTCCTTCGATCGGACCCGCCCTGAAACCTTTCGGAAGTGGTTTGCCACTCACAAACCCGACGTGATCCTCACCCTGCACGACGAGGTGCGGCGATGGCTCGAAGCGGCGGGGTTCCAGGTGCCGGACGACGTCGGCCTTGCCCACCTCGACCTGGGGCCCAGTCAGCAGGGCTGGACGGGCATGAACCAGATCAGCGAGCAAGTCGGGTCCGCCGCGATGGATTTGCTGACCGGACAGATCCACCGGAATGAAACCGGCATCCCGCCATTTCCGAAGTGCGTGCTGATTGAAGGGGTTTGGGTCGAGGGAGAGACGACGCGCGATCAGCATGCGCGCCGCACCAAGCCAGCTATGAAGAAGAGGCGCTCGTCGGCTGCCTCGCCGTCCATTTGATCCACCCGCCCGTCGAAGCGCAAAGTTGCCGGCTTGAAAAGCAGAAGACCCGCCGGGGGAGCGGGCCTTCCACGAAAACCGGGGGGGCCGGGGAGGCCCCAGCCAAAGCGCCAAAGAGGTTTATGCGGGTCGCCGTCTCAGGAGGGCAAGCAACCCGAAACCACCCACTAATGCGATGCCGACGGATGGCTCGGGGATGGTCACGTTGTCCACGATCAGGTTTTGGTCGGTGCCCGTGTTGAAGTTTGCGAAACCCAAAGACCTCACCTGGGTGCTGTTGGCCTTGAGGCTTCCATTGGTGGACAATGTGTAATTCCCAAGTCCGATGCCGGCATAGGCAGTGTAAGTTCCCGCCACGGCATTGAAATCGACGCGAAGGGCGATAATAGAGCCGCGGATGTCAGTCCCAAAACCAATGCTCAGGTTGGAAGACCCGAAGAGCCGGAGCGTCTGATTGCCCGCGGCGGGAAGCATGCCGATCGCAAGGAGTTCGTTCGTGCCGAAGGCACCACCACCGGAAGCGGTGAGGTTGGCAGACTTGAGATTGACGCCGCTGAAGGCATCGCCGTTATCAAGGTTGAAGCGGAGATCCACCTCGTAGCGGCCTGTGGTGTATGAGGTCGTGAGATTACGCCCCAGGGCCTGGTCGCCTGTCGAAGAAAAGATACCAAGCGATCGATCACCCTCAATTCGCGCCCCGCCAGTTTCGCCAAAAATACCACCGTTGATGCCTTCGAGATAGGTGAGCGGACCGAAATTGGTTCCGCCGTTGTCACCGTAATTGACGCTTGCGTAGATGACATCGTCTTCGAAGTCGTCAAACGCGATCACCGCATGGCTGGTTGGGGCCAGCGCAAGGGCGGTCATGGCCGCGAATGCAAGGATTGGGATTCTTTTCATGGGCTTCAGGGGGTGGTTTGGGGCTGGGGTTTGGTCGGACTGTGAGATCTCGGGGCGCGAAGGTCAACTCAGCGTTGGGTCAACAAGTTTGAACCGTTCACTTGGCGTCGGAGTCGCTGATGGACTGAGCAGGACGATGCAGTCAAGCCGACTGCCAGCAGAGATGCGTTCTTCATGCTGCGAGGAGGAGAGGAGAGTTTTAGTTTTAGGGAGCTGGATTTGCATGGGGAAAATCTGCCTGGGACTTGGCGTCATCCACACACGAATTTGGGACTCTGGACTGAACGCTTTAGCCGGTGGCGTCGTCCGACCCCGGCAAGCCCAAACGCCATCAGCAGCGCCGCTGAGGATGGCTCGGGAATCACGGCAAGATTGTTGAAGTAAAGGTTGTTGTTCGAACCGGTGCCCGTATCCGACACCCAGAATCGGAAGTTGTCGGGCAGTCCGGAGAACCCGGTCAAAATGGAAGCGTGCGGATTGCCGGCCGACCCGCTGTAGTCAATCTCAACCTGAATGTCGTTGGCCGGAAGAAACGTGAACTTCACGTCGAACAGCGCGGTCGAGCTGTAGTTGCCGCTGAACAGAGAGACCGAGTTGCTTGCGATCAGATTTCTCAATTGAATTTCGTTGCCCGCCCCGAAGTTGTCGGACGCTTCAAATCGAATCATCGGTGTGCCACCCGCGCGGAGATCAAACCCCTTAAACCCGTTCCGGAAATTCCAGGACAACTGGAAGCTGAAGGAGAGGCCGGGCCCGATCGCTGGAGAAAACGAGCGGATCGCCTCCGCAAGTGGGCTGTCCGCCCCATCCGGCGAGTTGGCGAAGACCCCGAAGGAAGTCCCCATGGACGGCGCGTAAGCGGCCCCGGTGAAAAAGCTGGCGGTCGAATTGCCATTCACTCCGGGAGTTCCGCTTGTGTTCAGGAACCATGGCAGGAAACCGGAACCTCCGTTGTCCCCGTTCTGCCAACCGTCGCCGTAGGCCGCCTGCGAAGCGTTGTCCAGGCCGAGCGACCACGCACTGCCGGGGAGCGAGAACATGAGCGTGCCGACGAGGGCGAGACAGGCTGCCTGGGGGACTTTGACGTTCCACATCACGGAGGAGATGTTTCACGAACAGCATTGACAGGTAAAGCACGCTGTTGGGCACGAACATTAAACGGTTCAACCCCTGTCGATTGGGGAGGCGATCCCGTCTGTGGAAAGCTCCATCAGCCCCGTCCCCCGGCATGATTGATCGATCGTCCCCTCTCTCCCGGCGCTGCATCCTCCTGATCACGGCGCTGTTGACCTCCGGTATGTGCCCCCCATTGGCGGCCAACAGCAACGTCTACGTCAGCCGGTTCTGGCACAATCACCAACCGGTTTACTGGCCCGAGTGGAACGGGAACGGCGGACAACCCCAACGCATCCAATACGCCTGGGACTCCATCGTTCTCAAGGGCGGCCAGACCTACGGCACCGGGGTCGGCCATCCCGACAACGACCTGGTCGAAATTTTTGGCAAAGCGGACCGCGTCAACGCCTATCAGGGCGGCCCGCGCGATTCGCTCAACATGATCCCGGGCGAGGCCGGGTATGCCATGAGCTACTCCGGGTCGCTGATCGATAACGTCCGCAACCTCGCCGCCAACAACCAGCTCGGCTACGGCGGCGGTTGGTGGAATGGCAACCGGGAAGCCCGTGGCTGGCCGACGCCGGGAGGCGGGCGGCGCATGGACCTGGTCGGCTTCACGTATCACCACTCCCTGGCGCCACTCCTGCCCAAAGCCGTTTTCCGCAAGGAACTCCAGATCTTCAAGCAAGCCTGGTGGAAGGCTTGGAATGGCAACTCCAACCTGTCCGACCATTCGAAAGGATTTTTCCCGACGGAGATGGCGTTCACTTCCGAGCTGGTCGATGTGCTCGTCGACGAAGGTTACCAGTGGAGCATCGTCGCGAGCCACCATCTCAGCCGCACCTGCCCGACCTACAACACCAAAGCAAACCCCACAGGCAGCTTCCAGATCAAGTCCAGCCCACCCAACCCGGCCGACCAACTCGGGCCATCGCCCACCGCGGGGTGGTGGTTCAACGAACCCAATCCCGGCCAGGCGGCCTGGAACGTGGCCCCGTTTGCCTACCAGTTGCATCGGTCGAAATACGTCAACCCGAACACGGGCGCCGAAAAATCCCTGATCGTTGTTCCCTCCGACGATGCCCAAAGCTACGTGGCCGGATACAGCGGGGCCCAGAAGGGAATGATCGACGCAAACATTTCGCCCCACGCGACCGATCCGAACCGCCCCGTGATCGTGCTCCCCTCGACCGATGGCGACAACGCCTGGGGCGGCGGCGGCAGTTCGTATTTCGAATCGACCCCGGCGTTCTTCAATGCCTGCAAAAACGCCGGCTACAAAGTCACATCCATCCAGGACCTGGTCAACTGGCACGGTGCCAATGCCACGGAAACCCACGTCGAGGACGGCGCGTGGATCTTCCCCGAATCCGACTACGGCTCCTCCTATTTCCTTAAATGGATCGAACCGCCGGTCGGCACCGCCAACAGCACCACCCGATACCCGGGCACCGTCATCGACCTCGAAACTCCCGGGTTCGCGTTGAAATTCTGGTCGTGGGCCCCGGTGATCACCGGGGCGAACTGGGTGAAAACCGCCGAGCAGATTCTCCAGAGCGAAGGCGGCAGCGCCCGCCCGTGGGTCATCCAGGCGCCTTACGACTGGGCCGACGGCACCACGCCAAGCTGGAACCCCGCCCCGAATGAGGTCGAGCGGGCCTGGCACGTCTACCTCGCCGGGCTCGACTCGGGATTCAATTACTACGGCGGACTGGGCAACGACGACGAGGTCAAACCCTCGCTCGCCACCCGCCGCGCCATGGAATTGCTCACCCCCTGGATGACCCCCGCCCGGCGCAACAACGATCTCACCCCGCCCTCGGTCCTGCGTCCCCAGCGCTTCCCGTGGAACCCGGGAGCTTACACGTTCGGTTGGTTCAACAGCATCCCGGGCGGGGACACCCGGTACCTCAAAAAGATGCCGTCCGAGTTCTATCTCTGGACCCACGCCTACGATCTCAACGGCATCCAAAGCATCAACGCGTGCGTCCGCATCGACGCCGACGGCACCCACCCGCTCGCGAACAACCAGAACGAAACCTACGCGGGCGGCCCCGGGGTCGGGTCGTGGATCACCCTGCCGATGACGAAACGGGTTCTCCCAAACTCGCAGGCGGCCCTCAACGCCGCCGCCAGCAACGGCCAGATCGATTACTTCATCACCCCGCCGGAGCTGGCCGACTATTACTTTGTAAAAGTCACCGGGCTCAGCGTCCCCGGGTTCCGCGGCAAACTCCTCGATTATTACATCGAGGCCACGGACACGAAAAACAACACTCATAAGTCCGAGATCCAACACGTGTTCGTCGCCGATGACGGGTCCGTCACCCTCCCCCCTGCGACCCCCGGGAATGTCACGGCGAACGGGACCTCGAGCACCCGGATCACCGTCGGGTGGTCGCTGGTGCCGGACGCCACCGGCTACGTGATCCGCCGCAACGGCGTTGAGGTGGGAACGACTGGCGCCTCCAGTTACGTCGACGAGTCCCTCCCGCCCTCCACCACCCACAGCTATTCCGTTGCCGCACGCAACGCCATCGGTGACTCCACGCCGTCTGCACCGGTCTCCGCCACCACGCAGCCCCCCCCGCCGTCGCCGAACGTCCCTGCCGGGCTGATCGGAAACCCCGTCTCGCACACCCAAATCGATCTCTCCTGGAACGCGTCCGCGGGCGCCACGAGCTACGTTCTCAAACGCAACGGACTCACCGTCGGTTCTCCGACAACGACCTCCTTTGCCGACAAGAACCTGTCGCCATCAACCCCCTACAGCTACAGCGTCGCCGGGGCCAACGGCTTCGAAACCTCCTCCGATTCCGCACCCGTCGGCATCAGCACGCCCGCGGCGCCTCAAAACTACACCATGGACGGCGCGGCAGACTTTACGGGGTATCGTGTGAACAACCCGGGCATGACCCTCTACGCCGCACTCCGAGGCTCCCGGCTCTACGTCGCCACATGGTCACCGGGCAGCAACGCCGCCGGAATCAATGATCATTTCATCTTCGTCACCGATTCCCTGCTCCCTTCGGCCACTGCCAACGCTCCCTGGGGCAAGAACGGAACCGTGGCCACCTCCCCAACCAAGCCGTTCCTGGCGGGCGAGAGCCTCAACGGCTATTCCGGCTGGACCAATGCGCCCGCCGATTCCGAAGCCGCCAAGGCCGCCGTCACGGGCGGGCAGTTGGAAGGATCCATCGACCTCGCCGCAGCCTTCGGAACCGTCCCGCCCGTGGTCTATCTGGCCGCCGTCGCCTACCAAACCCCCAACAACGGCATCCTCGGCGGACAAGCCCCTTCCGGTAACGGCAACAGCAACCTCGACCCCGCGGAGTTTCTCGCGCTCCCCACCCGCAGCATTCGCGATTCGACCGCCACCGGCGTGTTCGATGTCCTGGACCCGGCACGCCATTTTCGACTCGCCGCGCCTGGCATGGGACCGACCGGGCTCACCCTTGCCTGGCCCGCCGTTCCCGGTCGCACCTATCGAATCTGGCACTCACCGTCGCTCGGACCCGACTCCTGGCAAATCATCCACACCGAAACCGCCAACTCCGGAGCCGCAGAAATGCAGGCCATCGACACCGACGCGCCCGCCGATCCACGCGGGTTCTACAAGGCCGAGGCGCTGGCACCCTGATCGGCCCGAGCCCAACGCCTGCTCGTCAATCCCCGCCACCGGATCGGCGAGATTGCGGGGCGTTCCGGACCGTCGGCGCGCACGCCTCGCAACACCCGGCTGATCCGCACCGCACCCGGTTCACTTGGGGGACGCCGGACCGGTCGCCCCGGCAACCACCACACGGATCCCCTCGACGCGGCGGACAATCACGCTGGCCCCGATCTCGATGACCGGCCCTTCGGCGACCACATCCACACGTTGCCCGTGAATCCGGGCGGTCCCCGCCGGTCGCAACGGAGTCAGGGCCACCCCCGTGGCACCCAGCAACTCCGCCTGACCGGGTTGCGGTGCAGAGGCGGAGACGGCCTTGGACAGGGTCAGCTTCCTGCCGAAATACGAATTTGGAAAGACTCGAAGCCACACCCCGAACAACGCCATCGCAACCACCGCAAGCGATCCGGACACCAAAAGCCCGGGCACCCATCCGAACTGCAGGAAAGTCATCACGGTGCCCGTCAACAGGAGACCTGCGCCAATGATCCCGGCAATCATTCCCGGCAGCACCAGTTCCGCGAGAATCAGCAACAGACCGAGGACGAAGAGTATCAGAATCGTGCCCATTGGGAGGCAGCGCGCACCCGCCGCGCCACTAAGCCACTAATCGTCGTCCTCTTTCCCGCCGATCCCCGGCTCGGGCGCCCCGACGGTCTGCCGCCCCGTGAACCAATATTGGACCGTGCCGACGGCCCGCAACGACCCGTCCCGGACGGAGCGTCCCGCCTTGTCCAGGGTGCGATTCGTCCGCCCAAGAAATCCGCCATCGCCGTTGTCGGGGACCGTATCGGTTTTCGGCCAGGTCGTCGGGCCCGGCGTACGTTCGCCCATGCCCCGCGTCGAAAGAATGCGCCCGTCGATCCCGGAAACGCGCACGACGCCGACAGACCGCGCGGCTTCGTCGAACAACTCAACGGTCCAGACCGGACCACCCGATTGATCGTCCTTGCGCAGCGTGTAGCTGGCGCTGTCGAACCCGACCCTCGCCTTCCATGCCTCCGAATTGACGACCCGGAAGGCCCCGTCGGAGTCCAACTTCAAATCGGCCGCAGCAAGCACCGACTCGGAAGCACTGCCGGCGATCCGTGCAACCGGCGTTCGCTCCGACAGGATCCGCCCGCCCGAAACTTCATACTCGCGGACGCCCCCGCGCGCGGCTGGATCGGCCACCACCAGCCGCCAGACCAGGGGTTGTGGGGTGCCCTGCCGTCCGACCACCTCGGTGACTCGACGCAAGATCCCGTCCCCCTCCCGCCCCGCCAGGGCACGCATTGCCTCATAGGCGGACGGTTGGTCCGCCGCCGCGGAAACCGCCGCCCCCACCACCAAAACCGCTGTCAGTGCTCGTTTCATCATAGGGTTGTGAGGCGGCACTCTTGCAGACCCGTGCCGGCAATGCAAGCGACCCCGTCCACAGGCCGCTTGACACCCCTGCGGCGACCTACTAGGTTCGCCGCCCTCACTTTTCAAAAGGGCAACGCCATGGCAAATACGCAAGTCATCCTCATCGAACCCATCGCCGGCCTCGGCGCCGAAGCCGACGTCGTCAAAGTCCGCAGCGGCTTCGCCCGCAACTTCCTCGTGCCGCACGGCAAGGCCTGCTACGTCACCCAGGGCAACCTGCGCCACGTCAATACCCTCAAGGCCAAACGGGCCGAGCGCGAAGCCCGCGAGCTCAACGAGTCCGAGGAACTCGCCCGCCGCATCAACAAGGTGCGGCTCACCATCATCCTCGAGACCGGTGAAACCGGAAAGTCGTTCGGTGCGATCACCGCCAACGACATCGCCGACCGCCTCAAGGGCGAACTGGGCGGCCTCGTCATCGACCGCCACCGCCTGGTCCTCGAACACCCCATCAAATCTTCGGGCGAATTCGAGATCCCGGTGAAACTCCACGCCGACGTCACGGCGAAACTCACCCTCACCGTCAAACCCTCGGCCGCCCCCGCCGCCGAAGGCGAGGCGGCCGACGCGGAGCCCGCCCGGAAACCCCGGACCACGCGGCCCGCACGCTGAGGCTGGCCCGTCCCCGGGCCTCCCCCGCCTTTACACCGCTCCCCGCGGCTCCATACTTCGCGGATGCCCGATCCGGACCACGGAGCCGCGGGGAGC
>Ga0163154_10003716_pt1 | contig 20798 bp, 16 predicted proteins | sample OliLakLV19MP9P1_FD_148649 | JGI IMG/M metagenome (GOLD analysis project Ga0163154, IMG submission 148649) | Freshwater microbial mat bacterial communities from Lake Vanda, McMurdo Dry Valleys, Antarctica - Oligotrophic Lake LV.19.MP9.P1 | ecosystem: Environmental > Aquatic > Freshwater > Lake >...
AGTTATTTGTAGAGAATTTATCGGTTTTTGCAGAGTTAGCTACATAACACAGAATCGGATCGAAGCCTCACTCAAACGCAAGCAATATACTAGTGACCTGACGGATACCAAATTAGTAAAGATCAGATCTCTATTGCTTGTAGATAAGCCAGTCGGATAGTTGCGGAAAGTGAACTTACGAGAAACACTAGATGAAATTTACTGTCATGTCAACAATAAAGCGAAGTGGCACAATTTACAGTATAAGGCTGGATACAAATTAACTGTCGATTCTTCGGCGTTGCTGCATGAGGTATAAATCGCTAATATTTATCCCTACTGTAAGGGCTGTTAGCGAACCGCGCCTATGAAATTCATCCCTCTAAGCAGCGACGCAGAGTTTTTATTGTTGAAGAGGTCTATTGAGATTGAATTGGACTTGGGATCATCATGGAACGTTAGCTTTGGTGGCGATCGCCAGATCGGCTGTCAGGTACATCAGCCGTTCCGCTAGGCGGAGACCATGGTAAAAAATATCGTGGCGCTGATACTTGGCCTCATACATTTCGGGGCTAAGATCATGATGATCAAAAATTACCTTGACGCCGTGAAATAGCTTGTAGCAGGCCGCTACTAAAAAGAGCAAGTCTGGCAGATTACAAATGTGAACGACATCAAACCCGCGTTCTTTCCAAACCCTCTGGGCTAGACGAAATTCCCAATTTACAGCCCAACTATACTCTCGCAGATATCCAGTCACTGAACTGACTTCAGTGGGTGAGGGGTGGCGATAAATATGGACTCCTTCAATCACCTCATACTCGTCCTCGAAGCCATTGCCTGTTGGACAGATTACTGATACTTGATACCCGGCTTTTTGGAGGATAGTGGCTTCCATCCACACCCGTCGGTCAAAGGGGACGGGTAAATTTTCCACAATAATCAGCACTCGATTGAGTAAGCCCATAGCAACCTAACCCCTTTATCAGTTCCGTAAAAACACCCGCCATCCTTAAAATCAAGCTTAAGGGATTGTACCAAGATGCATCAGTCTTAGACCAGTGTGCACTAGACTAATATGCTCTCAACAAATTGAGATTTGTTTGGACTTGAGACAATCACAGCAAAATATCAGCACTGTAGGAAAGTTATCAGTGATTACTAAGACTTAAATAAAGAAACTGTAAAGTTTGGGTAAAGTGCCTACAAAGATCTGAGCTATTGTCTGAGCTATTGTTAGGTTCCTGGCAAGTTTCGTAGCTCGTGACTCATATAGCTGCGATCGCCCAATCGGTCGAGCATGGGGCCGTGATCGCCAAATTTAATGATGCTGATTGAACCAGTTAGTGTATTAATGCGATCGCGATAGCGTCCTAGATCAATGCCTAACAGCGTGCATAAAATGATCCGAATAGTGGCTTTATGAGAGACCACTAGCACATTGCCCTCAGGATATTTACTTTCAATTTCAGCAATCACCAACGAGGCTCGACTGGCAATCTGAATGGCTGTTTCGCCGCCTGTCGGTGGATTCCAAGCGGGTTCTGTCATCCACTTAATGTAATCGTCCAGATAGTGTTCTTTGACATATGCAGATGTTTTGTCCTCCCATTCACCATAGCGAATCTCTTTGAGTCCATCCCGTAGCTGCATTTCCATCCCGATCGCCGTACACAGGGGCGTGGCCGTGGCTACCGTTCGCTGCATGGGGCTAACATATACAGCATCCCAAGTCACGGTGCGGTAGGCGGCTCCAAATGCTGCCGCCATCTCGTGTCCAGCAGGAGTTAGTTCGGCATCTAGCTCACCACAGTAGCTACCCGAACGACTATATTCGGTTTCTCCATGGCGCAAAAAATATAAGGTTAAACCCATGATTGATTAAGGCTCACTATTCTTTTGCTGAGCCAAGCGGTATTCTGCCATTTTCCACTCGGCGGCTCGTTCACTGTCCGTTGCATGATGGATTTGGTATGCCTCACTCTCAATGTTTCTCTTGAATCCTATTAGTCAAGGTTTAGCTTGAGGATTAGACCCTGTCGCCCAATGGTGTAGAACCTTAACTCAGTCAAGGTTCTACACTGCTATTTACTGGCTATCAAGGCTGGCTATCAAGGCCGTACCACGCAGGCTGCAAATCCCCGGTTACAAGTTCAAAGTAGTTTGAGTCTGCCTATATTCATCCAGTTCAATTGGTACAGGTTGTACCTTCCAGATGTCTTCACAGTATTCGCGGATGGCGCGATCGGAGGAGAATTTACCCATCCGTGCCACGTTCAAAATCGACATCCGTGTCCAGTGATCTTGGTCGCGGTAGGACTGATCGACTTGATTTTGGCAGTCAATGTAGGCTTGATAGTCTGCCATCAGCATGTACTCATCTCGATAGAGCAGGTCGTCAACGATGGGTTTGAACAGGTTGCCATCACCGCTAGAGAAGAAGCCAGACGAAATCCGATCGATCACTAATTTTAGTTCTGGGTTGCTGGCATAGTAGTCCATTGGGTTATACCCAGCGGCTTTTTTTGCGACCACTTCTTCGGCGCTTAGCCCAAACAAGAAGAAGTTTTCGGCTCCGACTTCTTCACGGATTTCAATGTTGGCTCCGTCTAATGTGCCGATGGTAAGGGAACCGTTCATGGCAAATTTCATGTTGCCTGTGCCGGATGCTTCTTTACCAGCGGTAGAAATTTGCTCGGATAGGTCGGCGGCAGGGTAAACACGCTGGGCAAATTTGACGTTGTAGTCGGTCAAAAATACCACTTTTAGGCGTCCGGCAATATCGGGATCGCGGTTAACGACGTCGCCAATGGAGGTAATCAGCTTAATGATTAGCTTCGCCATGTAATAGCCGGGAGCCGCTTTGCCGCCGAACAAGAAGGTGCGTGGCGTGATATCGAGATTGGGGTTGGCTTTGATTCGGTTGTAGAGGGTGACGATGTGGAGGGCGTTGAGGTGCTGGCGCTTGTATTCGTGAATCCGCTTGGCCTGGATGTCGAAGATGGAGTTGGGATTAACGTCGATGTTGGTCTTAACTTTGATGTAATTGGCCAGGTCTTGTTTGATGGCGTGTTTGATCTGGCGAAACTCGTTACAGAAAGCGGGATCGTTGATGAAGGGTTCTAGTTTACGCAGCTCGTCGAGGTGCTTAATCCAGCTATCGCCAATTTTGCTGGTGATCAAGGTTTCTAGTCGAGGGTTGCTCAGCACCATGAAGCGGCGGGGGGTAACGCCGTTGGTTTTGTTGCTGAATTTCTCGGGATACATTTCGTAGAAGTCTTTGAGCACCGTTTGCTTCAGCAGTTCGCTGTGCAGGGCGGCGACGCCGTTGATGGCGGCGCTACCAACACAAGCAAGGTTGGCCATGCGGACATATTTCTCGCCGCTTTCGTCAATTAGCGACAGGCGGCTGAGGCGATCGCCATCATCCGGGAATTTGATCCGCACATCATCTAAGAAGCGGCGGTTAATTTCGTAAACGATTTCTAGGTGGCGGGGCAGCAGTTCACCAAATAAGCGAATCGGCCAGCGCTCTAGGGCTTCGGGCAGCAGCGTATGGTTAGTGTAGCCGAAGGTATTGTGGACAATTGCCCAGGACTTGTCCCAATCCATGCTGTGCTCATCCATCAGCAGCCGCATCAGTTCAACGACGGCGATCGCCGGATGGGTATCGTTGAGCTGAATGGCAAATTTTTTGTGGAAGTCTTCTAAAGGCAGTTTTTGCACTGCCATAATCCGAATCATGTCTTGCAGCGAACACGACACAAAAAACATTTGCTGCTCTAGCCGCAGCTGCTTGCCTCGGTATAGCTCGTCATTGGGGTAGAGCACCTTGGAAATGTTCTCAGAATCGCTCTTTTGCTGCACGGCACCCAGGTAATCCCCTGAGTTAAACGCCGCAAAATCAAACGACTCTGCCGCTTCTGCCGACCACAGCCGCAGCGTGTTGGCGGTGTTGACCTTATAGCCCAAAATCGGCGTGTCGTAAGGAATGCCTCTAACGACTTTATAGGGCACCCAGCGGACGCGGAAGCGGCCTTCGAGTTCATCTTCAAACGATTCGGTATGGCCGCCAAACTTGACATCTACTGCCCAGTCGGGTCGAGCAATTTCCCATGGGTTGCCGTAGCGCAGCCACTTGTCGGTAATTTCGACCTGCCAGCCGTTGTGGATTTCTTGGTCAAAAATGCCAAACTCGTAGCGGATGCCATAGCCAATTGCCGGAATTTCTAGGCTGGCCAGCGAGTCTAAATAGCAGGCAGCCAGTCGCCCTAAGCCGCCATTGCCGAGACCCGGTTCTTCCTCTTGTTGCAGCAATTCGTCCAGCTTGAGTCCTAGTTCTTCAATCGCCTGGTTCACCTGATCATAAATGCCCAGATTAATCAGGTTGTTGCCTAGGTGAGGCCCCATCAGAAACTCGGCGGAGAGGTAGCAGACGGTACGCGAGCCGCTATTGGTATAGAGTTCAGCTGAACTGAGCCAGCGCCGTAGCAGGCGATCGCGCACGGTATACGCCAGTGCCATGTAGTAGTCATTTGGGGTCGCCAGCGCCGGGAACTTGCCCTGAATGTAGAATAAGTTGTCTAAAAACGCCCGCTTGAGGGTTTCGGTTTCTAATCCGGTGCGATCGTCTTCGATCTGAATGTTTGCAGGCATTGAGTTGGGCACTGTTTGCATACGGTGAGTTCCTTGACAGGTTAAAGGCAGGACAGGTTGAAGGCTGGACAGGCAAAAAAGTAGAACGTGAAGGGTGGAATGTAAAACTGTAACGCTATGTTTTTTTGAATTTGAAAGACGATCCGGCTTGATCCCCTAGCTTGATCCTTTAATAAAGCCCTCCCGGCTGACCACGCGGCTGGCAAAGAGGGCTAGAGTAGCGCTCAGCTCAGCAGCGTGTTTAACGAGACCAACGCCACCCCACAATGTCGGGGTTGTCGATGCCGTGCTCAAAGGCATAGTTGCGGCATTCAATTTGAATGTTTTTGAACCGTTCTTTGGCATGGGCACCGGCCACATGTAGCTTGGGAATACGGTCGATCGCGTCCATGGCAATGCTAAAACGGTCAACTTGGTTGCAAATGGCTAGTTCTAGCGGCGTGTTGATATTACCCTTTTCTTTGTAACCCCGCACATGAAAATTACTGTGGTTGGTGCGGCGGTAGGCTAGACGGTGGATCAGCCAGGGGTAGCCATGGAAGTTGAAAATAACGGGCTTGTCGGTGGTAAACAGGCTATCGAAGTCGCGATCGCTTAATCCGTGGGGATGTTCCGTATCGGGCTGGAGCTTAAATAAATCCACCACATTAATGTAGCGAACCTTGAGGTCGGGGAATTCTGTCCACAGCAGGTCGATCGCCGCCAGCATCTCTTGAGTTGGAATATCGCCTGCCGAGGCCATTACCACATCCGGCTCTTGCCCCTGGTCATTGCTGGCCCAATCCCAAATACCCAGACCCTTGGTGCAGTGCTGAATCGCCTCGTCCATATTCATGAACTGCAAGTGCATCTGCTTGTCGGCCACAATCACGTTGACGTAATTCTCACTCTTGAGGCAGTGGTTGGCTACCGACAGCAGCGAGTTGACATCGGGCGGCAGGTAAATCCGGGTCACGTCTGGGCTTTTGTTGACAATTACATCCAAAAAGCCCGGATCTTGGTGCGTGAAGCCGTTGTGATCTTGTCGCCACACCGTGGAAGTAATCAGCAGGTTGAGCGACGATACTTCTTCGCGCCAGTTGATATGGTTACAAATTTCTAGCCATTTGCAGTGCTGGTTCACCATCGAGTCAATCACGTGGGCAAACGACTCATAGGTTGAGAAGAACCCATGCCGACCTGTGAGCAAATAGCCCTCTAGCCAGCCCTCTAGCGTATGCTCACTCAGCATTTCCATCACCCGACCATCGACTGCCAGTTCACCGCCATCGGCATCTTCGGGCAGGTATTCCGCAATCCAGAATTTTTTGCTAACTTCGTAAACTGCGCCCAGTTTGTTAGACGTGTTTTCATCGGGACCAAATACCCGGAAACTGGTCATATTATTCCGCATCACGTCGCGTAAAAACATACCCAGCGGCTTGGTATTTTCTACCTCAATATGACCCGGCTTATCGAGCTTCACTCCATATTCACGGAAATCGGGCATGATTAGCTCGCGGCGCAGCAGCCCACCGTTGGCGTAGGGCGTTGATCCCAGCCGTTTGGTGCCACTGGGGGCCGTTGCTTTAATTTCAGGCTTTAGCGTCCCATTGTCATCAAACAGCTCTTCGGGCTGGTAGCTGCGCATCCATTCCTCTAGCAAACGCAGATGCTCGGGGTTGGTTTTCATCCCGCCCATGGGCACCTGATGAGCGCGCCAGAAGCCTTCTACCCTATGGCCATCGACGGTGGCAGGCCCCGTCCAGCCCTTGGGCGTGCGCATCACAATCATTGGCCAGCGGGGGCGGGTGGCGATCCCACTACTGCGGGCTTCGTGCTGAATCCGCTTAATTTCTGAGACACAGTGATCGAGCGTGGCAGCCATGGCCTGATGCATGGTTTCAGGATCAGAGCCTTCGACAAAATATGGAGTGTAGCCATACCCAATGAACAGGCTTTCTAGCTCTTCGTGGCTAATGCGCGACAGCACCGACGGGTTGTTGATTTTGTAGCCGTTGAGGTGCAGGACGGGCAGCACGGCTCCATCTCGAATTGGGTTGATGAATTTGTTGGAATGCCAGGAGGTGGCCAGAGGCCCCGTTTCAGATTCACCATCCCCTGGCATGGTTACCACAATTAGGTTGGGGTTGTCGAAGGCTGCCCCGTAGGCATGGGAGATGCTGTAGCCCAACTCTCCCCCTTCGTGGATTGACCCAGGTGTTTCGGGGGTGCAGTGGCTGCCAATGCCGCCAGGGAATGAAAACTGCCGGAAGAAGCGATTCATCCCGGCTTCGTCTTCGCTGCAATTAGGGAAAAACGTTGAGTAGCTACCTTCTAGATAGCAGGGTCCTAAGAAGCCTGGGGCACCGTGCCCTGGACCCACCATCATCAGCATGTCTTGATCGAATTGTTTAATGATCCGATTCAGGTGCGTGTAGAGAAAGCTGATGCCGGGGCTTGATCCCCAGTGACCCAGCAGGCGATTTTTGATTTGCTCTGGCTTCAGAGGTTCCCTGAGCAAAGGATTTTCTCGCAGGTAAATCATGCCGACAGCTAGGTAGTTGGCCGCGCGCCAAAAGGCATGCATGTGATGCAGCTCGTCGGGGCTGAGGGGTGCCCCTGCAATCGTTGAGCGGGCAGCGCCGAAGGTACTAATAGATTGACCAATCACGGGTCTTTCGGGAGTCGTTACCATAGTTTGAAGCCTCTCAAACGTTTGTTTAAACCTAATCGAAACGCAGCAGTTAAACCGACCGAGAGCGTCAACTCAAAGAATGGAGGAAGGATGGCGATCGCCCCACTAGTAGAAGACGGCACAAGTTTAGCTACCGTAGGGCGGGCATCTTGCCCGCGCAGTCTGGAAGCCTGCACTACGAACGGTAGGCAGATTTACGCCTCAGACTACTAGTGGGCAGCATTGTGGTATCCATCACCAAAATGCAATTGACTTAAAACTAAGGAACCCAAATTTTCCAATCTAGGGAAATCACTGATTCCTAAACAGTGGTGCCCGAGATCTTTTATAGCCGTCGCCACAAACGTTAGGACGCAGGTTAGCACGTCAGCCAACAAGGGGCTTAAGCCCCTTGTCCTAAGATGATTGGCTGAAGCTATAAGGTTACCGTTATACCTTGATTCAGTGATCAAAAACCCAGGGAGTGGGCAAGCCGCCTCCACTACCGACTTAGCTCACAAATTATTTAAACCTCTATTCTTGAAAAGTGTAAGTCCTTTTTTAACAAAGTCTGGATATCGACTCATAATCTCTTTAGATTTGTTTAGAGGTATTTAAATTAATTGCGTTGAATTTAAATAGGGCAAGCGTCTTTAAAGTTAAGTTTTTCCAAGCGCTGATTTTTGCCCAAAGGGTCTATGCAAGGGAATTATAGCGATCGCATCAAAACGTTTCAACAGCTGATAAGGCTTTAATTTGACGCTACAAGTTTATTTGATTAAGTCTTGATTAAGAATACCTAATGGAGAAATTAGCCTCAGAAATTGTAACGCTAGAGCCGGATAGAAGACATCTATGGATGCTATGTCTTACTTTATATTGATGCTATTTATTACTTTATACAGATGTATTCTGGTCAATAAGCTGCACGAAATATCGCTGTGAATGAGTTATGAATGAGCTATGGAGACGCTGCCTATGCCCAAAGCAGCGCGACCCTAGCTACTGTAACAATTGCCGTATCATAAAAATATCCCACTCGGAACGTTTACCAGCAGAAGGTAGCTTAAATGAATGCAGATGCAGAACTTGCGCCCAACGCCTCGGATATGGCTCTGCGTCTCACCCACGACCTCCTGCCATGGGACTCGGGTGAGGCGATCGCTGAACTGCAAGAAGTGCTGTTAGCGCATGGCTACAAGCTACCCATCAACGGCGAATTTGATTGGACTACGGAAGCGGCTGTACGGGCATTTCAACGCCAGCACAGCATTAGAATTGACGGCATTGTGGGAACCAAAACCTGGGATCAGCTCATGGCAACCCTCAGGCCGGGTGCCCGACCTCTACGGTTAGGCCAACGGGGTGCAGATGTTTTAGAGCTGCAAGGTTTACTTCAAATATGTGGCTACACAGTGCAGCGCAGCGGTTTATTTGATCCTGCCACCCAAGCCGCTGTGATCGATTTTCAAACGCATCACCATCTGACCAGTGATGGCATCGTCCACGACAATACCTGGCTGCTGCTGTGTAATGGCCGGCCACTGCAACGCCCTGCTCGCAAGACCCAGTGGCTGCTAGACCACGGCAGATGGAAGCACTGAGCCCCTCAGGAACCCCGGATCGCTCAAATCCACGACGGAAACCAGCGGCGAAGCTGAAGCGCTGCCGGTGAAATGGGTAAGCCCAGGTAAAGCGGTAGCCAGAATAAAAATGCGGCTACGATGATGGCGATCGCTGCGATCCCAGCCCGACGCTGCCAGCGTTCGGGGCGTTGCAGCCAGCTATGGATGATTAAGGCCAGCCCTAGCAGCGAAAAGATGGATGCACCCATATAGTGATACAAAAATGTGCAGCGCGTCACCCGCACCCACAAAATCCAGTTGGCAATCCAGCTGATGCTGAGGTAAAGCGCTGTCCAGCTATAGAGCGGGTTGGGTTGGAACCGGGCTAGCGGTGGTCGAATTGCAATGGGGCGATCGCCCTCCTCTACCTGGACTTTAGCCACCCGCTGCAACCACTGCCGCACTTGCCCACCTAATCCAATGATCAGCAGCACCATGGCCAGCGTGGAAAACCACCACAAAAACGGATTGCCCATAGCGTGAACATCGTAAATCACCTGGCTCGGATTGCTCCCTGGCACCACCTCGCCCAAATCTTTAGCGGTTTTATAGAAATAGGCAACTGGGCGCACCATCAGAAACCAGCTATACCAAGGTGAACAATAGGGGTGGACGTCCATCCCCCCCACCCGGCTGTGGTAGTCGGTAATTTTTGCTTGCCAACCCCAGAAACTAGTGCTGGGATCAAGCTGCATGTAGGGCAACCAGCTGAGAACATAGACCAGAAATGGGACTATGGTAAAACTGAGCATTCCTGGAAGGAGCTGGATCCGAGTGAGATTGGCCAGCGGGCTAGACCTGCCTGCTGAAGAATCGCTGGAGATCGCAGCGGCAGCCGTAGCCCAGCGAATTGCCCAGGCGGCGATCCAGATGCCATAGGCAGCAGCCAAAAACGCTACCCCATTCCATTTGATGGCGATCGCCCCACCGAAGGCCACTCCCGACAGCAGCAGGTATAGAATTGGGGCAGTAGGGCGTTTACCGGGACGCTGCATCCCCAACCGCGCCAGAGCCAACAGCAGCAGCCAGTGCCCTAACAGCCCCAGCAGTACCAAATAAATATTGTTTAAGGCATAGCGAGATTCCACCAAAAAGATGCCGTCTACCGCAGCAAATAGGGCGGCAATCAGCGCATAGCCGCGCCGTTGGGTGAGCTGGAAGGCGATCGCTCCCACCACCAGCGGGATCAATGCCCCCGTGCATGCATTTAGCCAGCGGTAGCTAAATGTAGAGAGATCTAGCCCCGTTAGCGAATTGCGCAGCGTCTGATCTCCCCAGCGCCAGCGTTCAGCTAGCCAAATGCCCCCCGCAATTAAATAGGTGCTGAGCGGCGGATGCCCCCCAAAATCTTGCTTCCCTTGCAAAAACGCCGATGCAAACTTGGCGTAATACACCTCATCAAACACCAGCGAATTAAACTGGCTCAGCTGCCAAAATCTGAGGCCAAGCGAAACCAAGAAAATGGCTCCCATCCCGATGCCCAACCACGGCACTGATTTTTGGGGAGACGATAGGTTAAACATCAGTATCCAACACAGCTGTAAGGGATATTTTATAAGGTTGATTTTTCGGGCATCACCAGCCGGAAAAATTAACCTTCCACGATACTTTTCAGCCTAGACCTAACAGGTCAGAGGAAAACCCAGCTCGGTCCGGCAAATTCGACCTACCCTGCCGCCTATTATACTGACCGCAGGTTTGGGCAACGTTCCGTCATGTATTGCAGCCAAGGTTGATTAGCCTCTACTGCAACGTACAAAAAATCTGCCCCGGCGTTGCACTAGGCACATTCCCTGAGCAGAGTCTCATGTCTAGAGTCAGCAGCCCCTAATACGCCAGCCTATGAATCTTGTTGGCGCAGCCGCTCCAACTCTTCGCGCATGGCAGCAATTTGGGTGGTTAGATCTTGCAGATCGGCCTGCACCTCGGGCGATGCGGTAGGGCCACTTGGGGCAGACCGCGTGAAACTGCTGCCGCCGCTATCGGGTTGCCCCGATCGCTGAGCCAGTAAGCCATCGACAAAGGTGCGGGCTTCTTGCTCTGTGGCTTCGCCCTTCACCGCTAATTCGTCGGCCAACTGATTGGGGTTAGTTTTGAGCTTGGCCAGGTTTTCTTCCCGGCGCTGAGGATTTTGAATGCTTTCAACCAGCGCTGTGGTTGCCCCAAGCGTAACCCGGAAGCCCTTCTGGAGGGTTTGCAAGACATCGTCAGGATTCATAAATTTCAGGTGGGTGGAGTGGGTGGAACGTTAGCTAAACTGTGATAGATATTCAGTTAGATCTTCGATTAAACGCGTCAGTTCCGCCTCCGTAGTCAGGCGAATGCGGTCATCCCGTAATGTAATTAATACCTTAGCCGCAAATGGGCTGGGCCAAATGTTGGGATTGCAAAAAATCTCTAGAAATACATCGCCTGTGTATTGATATTCCATTACGGCCTTAGGAGCCGGTCTAGTGCTCCCCGACGACCCGGTCGCGATCGCCTTCAAACTATCCATCAAGGTGGCGATCGCCGTTTGCAAGTCGCGTGCAGCCTGTGGCGTAAAGCTAAACGACACTGAACCTTCCACCAAGTTCAGCCGAAGTTGAGAAAGAGACATCAAAAAACACCATCAAACATCCTAACTGATCATCCTACTGGGAAATTGCAGCATTAAATAAGTTCTGAATTTTGGGTGCTGAGTTTTGAGTTCTGAATTAGGCGACCCACTCAAAACTCAAACCTTGAACCTTAAAACTCATCAAGACTTTGACGAATGGCGAGGACTCGTTCGTTATTTAGGCACCCCATCAACCTGTGTGCAGTTTGTGCCAAAAGGCGATCGCTTTGCAATTGATGGCGATCGCCAACCTGGGTTTCGGTTGCTCACGTTGCATGAAGACGGCAGTTATGAGACGCAGGTGATCCGATTATCGGATTAACATTGTTGCTCACGGCTATGTTGAGTATCTATGGTAGGGTTGCTGGTCACGGGAGTGGCGGGGTAAACGTTGAGTGGTTGTTAGATCCGGGTCAGAGTGAAATGTCCCAGCAGGTTTGGAGGCGATCGCCTCCCAAACCACTGCGCTTGGCTTCTGACCCCGAAACCGGATTATGGCGTGTTGCTTGGGACCCGAATGGGGGAGGCGTTCGGTGTTGCTGTCTCGCCGAGCAGCGCCTCTGCTGGCAGCGACCCATTAAAACCACGCTGCTCAAAATACTGCCCGATGACGATCATGGCGGGGAGTAGAGCATTAATTGCTACCAAGCGAAGTAGATGCCCCGCCGTCACAATTTCCACATCGTGATTCAGCGATAGGGCAATCCAAATCATTTCTGGAGAGCCGCCGGGAGCAGTGACCAACAGACAGGTCAGCCAGTCCCAAGAGGTGACCAGTCGAGCAATCCCCGCTGAAAGTAAGCCCGCCACAAATGTTATCATCACCGGCACTGTGGCCCGAGCTACCGTCGCGCGGCTTAAATTTGGGTTCATCCCCCAATATTCACCAATGGTGATGCCCAGCAAAATTTGACCCACCAGGTTGAACAGTGGGGGCAAGCTAAAGTCTGCTGTGGCTATATTTGCCACCCCGGCCAGCGGCACCCCGGCCAGCAATCCGTTGAACACCATGCCGACCAAAATCGGGCAAAGGAATGCAGCTACTGGCACTCGCAGCTTGCCGCCTACGTAGATTGCCGCCGTTGTCATCCCAAATAGCAGCCCCAGCCGGACAAAATCCATTGGCTCGACTGCCGCCCAGTGTGGCGTGAGTTGGTGCAGCGTAGATTGTAAATCGTGCGGTTGAGAGAAATGGGTCAAACCGCTGACCATCAAAGGGATTAAGAAAGTCACCACCGTGAACCGCATCAGCTGCACCAGAGACACCAGCGGCGCATTTTTTCCATAGTCGGCGGCGATGCTGGCCATGACCCCAATATTGCCAGGAACCGTGGCCAGGATTGCCGTCAGGGCATCAGTGGGTTCAAAGCGAGCGTAAAGTAATCCAATGCCGCCGCCGATGCCCAGTGAAAATAGGATCAGGGCGGCAAATAGGGGAATCTGGCTGGACAGGGCTGCTAAATCACTATGCTGAATGGAAAACCCTACTGTTAACCCAATCAGCAGTTGCCCCATACGTCTAGCGGTGCGGTTGGGGGCAACTGGGCTGCTGGAGTGGGTATAGTGCAGGCGAAAGACGATCGCCCCTGCTGCAATGCCGCCCAAAATCCAGGCACCGCCATCGGCTCCCAGCACCGCCAAGCCAATCCCTAGCACAATGGCGATCGCCAGTTCCACTACCACTAAAGCAGCAGAAATTAGAGAGTGGGCGGCAGCGCTTCGGGCGACGAAGTCGTTCGCATCAGGTTTTGGCAACAACGTTGAACTCATTTCTCTTCAACTCGTTTCTAAATTATTGTTGCCGATGTTCAAATCTATGAACTAACCTACCATCCAATCCCGCCTTCAACTGGTGCTATGTCACATAGCTAATCTCGACGCTCTACCCGCCGTATTGCCAGCCTGTACTTTCCAGCAACAGGGGCTCGCCTTCGCGGTGGACGCCAGCGGCAATCACCTCACCCACAAATACCGTGTGATCCCCTTGCGCCACCGAGCCAACTACCCGGCATTCCACATACCCCAACGCATCAGAAATAATAGGACAGCCCGTTTCACCCAAGTAAAACTCTACATCCTCAAACTTATTTCCTACCCGCCGCTGCGGCTTAAAAAAATTCTGAGCCATGTCTTTTTGCCCCGCTGCTAAAACGCTCAGGGCAAACACTTGACTGGCCTGTACCATCGCATGAGAGATCGACTTGGTGTTCACACAGTTCACCACCAGCGGCGGCTGAAACGACGCTTGCATCACCCAACTGGCGGTAAAGCCATTCACCTCATCCCCATCCTTCACTCCGCAAATATACAGTCCATGCGGAATTTTCCGCAGCATGGCTTTTTTGGCTTCTTCGTTCAACAAGGCACGTCTCCGTTTTAATGTGCGCTACATCGTTCAGTGTAGAACACCATTAAAGTTGCACCAACCCCGGATACCCGGTGAGCAGATCATCATAGCTGAGGCGATCGCTGGGATCTTGCGGCGTCCACAGCAGTTCATAAATCATCAGGTACTGAGCTGGGATGGCACCGAGGCGACGCAGCACCAGTTTGAGGTCATCTTGGCGATCGCCAGCCTACCTAACCAACATAGTCCTATGTGCCAAGTCTCCATCAAAGTTTGCCACCTGTCTCCGCCGCCCGTCGTAGATTTTTTGGCGATTCCTCAATTCAACCACCGCCTAGCCCAAAGGCTTAGCCCGCACAATTTTTAACAATCGGCGCTGGCCAATTTACTGACAGAGCTTCCACAATCCCCTAGGCTAAATCAATAGGGAAAAGGATGACAGGATGAACCAGGAGACCCATGGCTCGACTCAAAATTGTGGATCAATTCGACAGTCACTTTACGCTTGATCCAGAGGCCAGAGCCGCCCTGTATGAATTGCTCACCAGCGACGCTTTTGTGGCACACCTTTGCCAGCAGGCCGACTGCACCCAAGTGGAATTTACCGACCTGCTATTTCAGCCTGTTCCTTACACTCTGCAAGCCACCAAGGGCATGCCCGTTGAATTTGAGCACTATCACAACTCGCCCAACTACCTGATCATTAACGTCCCGCCTAACTTTATGTTTAAGGCAAACATCTCTCAGCCTAGCCGCCTCTGCGCCATTTACCGGATCGTCATCCCCAATGCTCCTGCCCACAGTTCTACCTCTACCCACAGTCCTACCTAACGCCTCATCGCCCATGACTCTTGACCTCGCGATCCCGCGCCTTGTTAATTTAGAATTTCTGCCTTACCTAGACGAAAATGGCATGATGAGCGATCAGTTTGATGGCAAGGTGGGTGTATATGCCATCTTTGATGCGGATCAGACCTTGCGATATATCGGCTACTCTCGCGATGTATCACTTAGCCTCAAGCAGCACCTAGTTCGGCAACCGCAGCACTGCTATTGGATTAAGGTGCAAACCATCGATCGCCCTAGCCGCACCCTGCTAGAAAGTATGCGCGCAGCGTGGGTAACAGAAAATGGCGCTCTACCCTCAGGGAATGGAGCTGACGAGACCCTTTGGAGCCAACCGATTGATGCCAAAACTCGGATGACTCCGGCTGAACAAGATACCTATACCAGTAGCGACGACGCTGGCCGCATTAAAACTCTAAAGCAGCTCGCTCGCCGAGTAGAAGCAGAGGTGCTAGACGCGCTCAAAACCCGAGGCGTAGAAATGCCAATTCGATTTGATCCAAAGCTGAAAGAAGAAGGCTTGCTAAACCTAAAGTAGAGACGCGATGAATCGCGTCTCTCTTGATTCATCGCGTCTCTCTTGATACATCGCGTTTGTCTTGATAATTAGGAAAGACGCGATGCATCGCGTCTCTACGGTTTTTTGCCTAATTTTTTTGGGCTACCCGGCCAGATTTTGACTTGGCCGACACTTTGGCCTTCATCGCTCTAGATTCCACTGTGAACTCTGGAATGTCGTCTAATTCGGCATCGCTAAGGCTGTATTGTTCACAGACCAAACTCAGCCGAGTGCCTGTCGCTTGTACAGCATTGACCGCATGCGTCAGGTCGCCCTGAAAATAGACTAGTGTGTTTACGGTTGGCTTGATCTGCCCGACCTGCTGTTTGTGCCAACGCAGCACTAATTCTCCCCCCCGCAAATCCGATGGCACTTGGACATAGAGCACACTCACCCAAGCGGGCGGTTCTACGGTTTTGCAATAGGAACGCAGGGAGCGATCGATATGGGGATCGACGCGGGAACCTGCTTGCAGCAGCAATGGGTTGAGGTAAAAGGCATTGCAGGATGCGTGCAGCGCTCGATCGAGGTAGGGCTTGAAAAAGGGAAACTGCCGTTCTACTTCGCTGACTCCAGAGCGTCGAAACACGACTGAGAATCCCTTGGTACCGACAAAATCACGGTTCAAGTTATTGACTGAAAAATAGGGACAGGCCAACACTTCTCCCCGTAAGTCGGTGAGGTAGGCCGCAGGGAAAACGTTGGACTGTTGATGATAGTAGCTCAAGGCAAGGAGGCGTCAGAGTTGACAACGGGCTATTTTGGCACAATATTCAGCATATCAACTCTAGAGGGGGATGGAGCCTAAGGGCGATCGCCCTCCCTCGTGAGAGACTAGAACAGACACATTGACTGATTAGCGGGTCGGCGGATAGCTGACGGCTGGGTTTGACAGACATGAACGGGCATAACACACAGGGGCAGCAGATAGAGCGACCAGGCGATTGGTCATGGAAATTTTGGTTGACGCTGCCAATTTATCCATACGGCAAGCGGCGATCGCTCCTAACTGAAGTGATGCCCAACATGGTGTGGACCATTGACCAAGTGCAGGGCATTTTTTATGTTGTAGTGCCGATTCGGATGACGGTGGTGAAGCTGGAGGCGGGAGGACTATTGGTCTATGCGCCGGTGGCTCCCACGCCAGAATGTATCGGGCTAATGAACGCATTGGTAGCGGCGCACGGCGAGGTGAGATACATCATCTTGCCGACGATTTCTGGCCTAGAGCATAAGGTGTTTGTAGGGCCGTTTGCCCGGTGTTTCCCGAGTGCGCAGGTGTTTGTTGCACCTCACCAGTGGAGTTTCCCGCTGAATTTGCCCTTGAGCTGGCTGGGGTTCCCACCCGACCGGACTCACACATTGCCCCCCAATCCCCAGGATGCACCGTTTGCCAGCGAGTTTGACTACGCCAGCCTAGGCCCGGTGCATTTGGGGCCAGGGCGGTTTGCGGAAGTGGCGTTTTTTCATCGGCGATCGCACACTCTTTTGGTCACCGATACCCTAGTTTCGGTACCCGCAGAGCCACCAGCCATTGTGCAGCTCGATCCGTACCCGCTGCTCTATCACGCCAAAGAAGACGGCAGCGATCGCGTCGAAGACACGCCGGAAACCCGCCGGAAAGGGTGGCAACGGGTGGCGCTATTTGCGCTGTTTTTTCGCCCCAGCGCCTTAACGACAGTTGATTTGATCCCCTCAATTCGAGCCGCGTTTAAGGCGGGCGATCGCTCCCGCAAAGCCTATTTTGGCTGGTTTCCATTTCAGTGGAGCGACAATTGGCAACAGTCGTTTGCGGCGTTGCGCGGCGGTGGGCGGCTGTTTGTAGCGCCTATTTTGCAAACGCTGATCCTCAATCGTGCCCCACAAGCAACGCTGGAGTGGAGCGATCGCGTGGCCGAGTGGGACTTTAATCAGGTGATTCCCTGTCACTTTGATGCGCCAGTTGCCGTGACGCCTAGCCAGTTTCGGCAGGCGTTTGCGTTTCTTGAGCCACCGTTAAAACCAGTTTTAGCAGGCGATCGCCCTACTCCCAACAGCCCAGCGTTGCCCCCAGAAGACTTTATTTTGTTAAAGGAAATAGACACTTGGCTAGTTCGCAGCAAGATTGTGCCACCTGCTCCGGAAAAATAATCGCGGGTTTGCCGGGGCGAACGACCGTTCGCCCCTATTACAGATACCGGGTGCGATTCTACACGTTTGCCAGAATCGCTGCCCCTAACCCAGCGCTGACTTCTTCGGGCGTAATCTTGCCGTCTTTGTTTTCATCGAGGGCATCAAATACCGCATCGGTTCCCATCCACTCTTCGCGGCTAATGAACCCGTCGCCATCTAAGTCGTAGGCTTTGAAGAGGTCTTCGGCGGCATGGTTGACGCGCGATCGCCTCCTTCCAGTTGGGACAGTCGATTGGCGAGCAGTTCCTCCAACGCTTCTAGAGCCTTGGTAAAGCCCTTGATCCCCTCGTCTAGCTTGTCGGACGCCATCCGGTCGGCGGCGTGCATGGTGTCGAAGGTGGCCTGGTCGATGTTGAGTTTTTCAATTGGCAGGTCTGTGGCTTGGCTTGGATCGAGTTTGCGGGGCAGGTCGGCGGTGGTGGCCTGTAATTCTGCCAGCAGCGCCGGGGAAATGGTCAGCAGGTCGCACCCGGCCAGCTCTGTAATTTCGCCCAGGCTGCGGAAGCTGGCACCCATCACCTCGGTTTTATAGCCAAACTTTTTGTAGTAGTTATAGATGGTGGTGACGGACTGCACACCAGGGTCTTCAGTGGGGGTGTAGTCTTTACCTGTATCTTTTTTGTACCAATCTAAAATCCGTCCGACAAAGGGAGAAATTAGGGTGGCTCCGGCATCCGCACAGGCGATCGCTTGGTGCAAGCCAAACAGCAGCGTTAGGTTGCAGTGAATTCCTTCTTTTTCCAGTACTTCTGCTGCTTTGATCCCTTCCCAAGTGGAGGCAATTTTGATCAAAATGCGATCGCGTGAAATCCCTGACGCCTCATACTGGGCAATCAGTTCGCGCCCTTTAGCCACGGTGGCCTCAGTATCGTACGACAGTCGCGCATCGACTTCAGTCGAAACCCGCTTGGGCACAATGGCAAGAATCTTTTTGCCAAACGCAACTGCGAGGCGATCGAACGCGGTAGCAGCGACTTCTGTTGCAGTAGCAGCGTCTCCTGCATCTTGACGGGCTTGCTTTAGGGTCTCATCCACAATTTCCTGATATTGCGGCATTTGAGCCGCCGCCGTAATCAGCGACGGGTTGGTGGTGGCATCTCGCGGCGTAAATTTTTCGATCGCCTGAATGTCTCCGGTATCCGCCACAACGACAGTCATCTCGCGCAGTTGCTCTAATAAGGTTCCAGCCATCATGTCCTCCCAAGCGATTGAAACAGTTTGATTTCGGTGATCTGGCTTTAGTGATCTGTGCTTTGATACGTTGATCCTAACTGATGATTTAGCAAGGCATTCCACTGCACTAGAAGCCTTAACCTGTGTATCAGAGACAGCAGGCTGAGGGTCTAACTATTGGGGTAGACAATCTGGTAGACGGAAATACAATTTTTAGGCTGGCGCGGAGTGGCTGATGGTGGGGCGGCACTCTGCCACATATGCCTGCACCAAGAGGTCGATGCCCGTAATGGCTGTGCCAACCACGACTGTATAGGCTCCTAGGTCGAGTGCCTGCCGCACCATCTCAGGAGTGGAAATGCCGCCTTCGCAGATAATCGGAATATCTAGCTTGGCGACCAGTTGACGGAGCAGGTCAAAGCCCGGTGGCTTTAGGTGGCGCGTTTCGGTGGTGTAGCCATAAAGCGTGGTGCCCACCAAGTCGGCTCCGGACTCAACGGCGGCGATCGCCCCCTCTAACGTATCCACATCGGCCATCACAGGCTTACCCAGATAATCGTGAATCTGCTGAATTAATGTGTCTACAGTTTCTCCCTCTGGGCGCGGACGCCGCGTGGCATCGATCGCAATGATGTCGGCTCCAGCGCGGGCGATCGCCCGAGCATGGACAAACTGCGGCGTAATATAGACCTCTGACCCCTCGATCTGCCGTTTCCACAGCCCAATAATTGGCACATCCACCCGCTGCCGTACCGATTCCACATGGGCTGGCGTATCGATCCGTACCCCCACCGCCCCCCGGAGCACTGACGCATGGGCGATCGCGGCAATCACCGACGGTTCATGCAACGGAGAGTCTGCCGGAGCCTGACACGACACCACCAAACCACCTTGCAGCGCCTGAATTAGAAAACTATTACCCGCCATCCGCTTTTCTCGCCCAGACAAACTGCATGATCAATCCATAGGATAATGTAATATGCACTCTGCTTCATCCTCAGGGCATAGTATTTAAGTTTTAGGAGAAAGCTTTGACGATTACCACCCAGTTGAAAACAACCCGTTCAGAAGAAATCTTTGCTGCGGCGCAGAAGCTCATGCCGGGGGGGGTAAACTCTCCTGTGCGTGCGTTCAAATCGGTGGGTGGACAGCCCATCGTTGTGGATCGAGTTAAAGACGCCTATATGTGGGATGTCGATGGCAACCAATACATCGACTACATCGGCACTTGGGGCCCTGCAATTTGCGGCCATGCCCACCCCTACGTGATCAAGGCCATCCAAGCAGCAGCAGAGAAGGGCACCAGTTTTGGCGCACCCAACTATCTAGAAAATGTGCTGGCAGAAATGGTGATTGACGCCGTGCCAAGCGTCGAGATGGTGCGCTTTGTCAACTCTGGCACCGAAGCCTGCATGTCGGTGCTGCGCCTGATGCGCGCCTTTACTGAGCGTGAAAAAATCATCAAATTTGAAGGCTGCTACCACGGCCATGCCGATATGTTTTTGGTCAAAGCTGGCTCTGGTGTAGCCACCCTGGGTCTGCCAGATTCTCCGGGCGTGCCCAAGTCCACCACCGCCGCCACCCTCACCGCTCCGTTCAACGACCTAGAAGCAGTGAAAACGCTGTTCGCAGAGAATCCAGGTGAAATTGCCGGGGTGATTCTCGAACCTGTCGTGGGCAATGCTGGCTTCATTCCACCCGATGCTGGCTTCTTAGAAGGCTTGCGCGAACTGACCCAAGAACACGGCGCACTGCTTGTGTTTGATGAAGTCATGACCGGTTTTCGGATTTCCTACGGCGGTGCCCAAGCAAAATTTGGCATTACTCCCGACCTCACCACCCTGGGCAAGGTCATTGGTGGCGGCTTACCCGTCGGGGCCTACGGCGGGCGGCGCGACATCATGCAAATGGTGGCTCCGGCTGGCCCGGTGTATCAAGCGGGGACGCTCTCTGGCAACCCTTTGGCGATGACAGCCGGGATCAAAACCTTGGAACTCCTGCAACGTCCGGGCACCTACGAACAGCTAGAGCGGATCACCAAAAAGCTAGCAGATGGCCTAGTTCAAGTGGCTCAAGAAACTGGACATGCCGCCTGTGGTGATTCCATTAGCGCCATGTTTGGCTTTTTCTTTACCGCAGGCCCAGTACACAACTACGAAGATGCTAAAACCTCTGACCTGCAAAAG
>Ga0163154_10003717_pt1 | contig 20795 bp, 18 predicted proteins | sample OliLakLV19MP9P1_FD_148649 | JGI IMG/M metagenome (GOLD analysis project Ga0163154, IMG submission 148649) | Freshwater microbial mat bacterial communities from Lake Vanda, McMurdo Dry Valleys, Antarctica - Oligotrophic Lake LV.19.MP9.P1 | ecosystem: Environmental > Aquatic > Freshwater > Lake >...
CTGCGCGGCGTGTGCGCTTTCTTCAAGATTCTCGGCACTTACCCCATCGACGTGCACTGATGTTCACCCAACTCGGCGTCATCGGATGTGGTTTGATGGGCGGCAGCTTTGCGTTGGCGCTCAAGCGGGCCGGCCTGGTCAAGCGCGTCGTGGGCTACAGCAAGTCGCCGTCCACCACCGAGCGCGCCAAGAAGCTGGGCATCATCGACATGGCGGCCGAATCGGCGCTGCAGGCGGTGTCGGGTTCTGACATCGTTGTCATCGCCGTGCCGGTGGCGGCCACCGAAACCACTTTCAAGGCCATCCGCCACCTGGTGGAGCCGGGTGTGCTGTTCATGGACGTGGGCAGCACCAAACGCGATGTGGTGGACGCCGCCCGGCGTGTGCTTCGCGAACGCATCGCTTCGTTCGTGCCTTCGCACCCCATCACGGGCAAGGAAGTGTCGGGCATCCAGCATGCCGACGCCGCGCTGTACAGCGGCCGCCAGGTCATCATCACGCCACTGCCGCAGACCGCGCCCGATCTGGTGCAGAAGGCCACCGACGTCTGGTCGGCCATCGGCGCGCAGGTGCTGAAGATGACACCCGAGAACCACGATGCGGCCTTTGCTGCGGTCAGCCACCTGCCGCATCTGCTGGCCTTTGCCTACTTCAGTTCGGTCGTCAACCAGCCGGCGGGCAAGGACTTCCTGTCGCTGGCGGGTCCGGGCTTCCGCGACTTCACGCGCATCGCGGCCAGCAGCCCCGAGATGTGGCGCGACGTGCTGGTGGCCAATCGCGAAGAGGTGCTCAAGCAGTCGCAGCGCTTCCGCCGCGCACTGGACGCGCTGGAACATGTCATGCGCGAAGGCAATGTCGACGCGCTGGAGGGCCTGATCCGCAGCCCCGCCGAAGGCCGCGCCAGCTGGCAGATGGGCGGCCCGCGCAACCCGGGCGGCCAGGGGACTGGCGGATCGGGTTCGTCCGGCTCATCGGGGTCTGGCGGCAACACCAAGTCCTGACGCCGTTTCGCTGAGACCTGATCATTCGCTCGCGGCGCCCAGCCCGCCACGGCCTTGCATGCACGACCCATGTACGACATTCCCCATCTCGACCTGCCGCCGCTGAACGGCGCCTCCGGCACCGTGCACTTGCCGGGGTCCAAGAGCATCTCCAACCGGGTGCTGCTGCTGGCCGGGCTGGCCCAGGGCAGTACCGCCGTTCACGACTTGCTGGACAGCGACGACACCCGCGTCATGCTGGATGCGCTTGCGGCCCTGGGTTGCACGCTGCGCCGAGACGGCCCGGTGCTGCACGTCACCGGTCTGGGCGGCCGCCTGGTGCAGCACGAGGCCGATCTTTTTCTGGGCAATGCCGGCACCGCCATGCGCCCGCTGGCCGCCGCGCTGGCGGTGCTGGTCACCTTGCAGGGCGGCCGCTACACCTTGCGTGGGGTGCCGCGCATGCACGAAAGGCCCATCGGTGACCTGGTTGACGCGCTGCGACCGCTGGGCTGCACGATCGACGATCTGGGCCAGCCCGGTTTCCCGCCCCTGCGCATCAGTGGCACCGCCGGCGGGCAACTGAAGGCGGCACAGCCCATCCGCGTGCGCGGCGACGTGTCCAGCCAATTCCTGACCGCCTTGCTGATGGCCTTGCCGCTGGCCGCCGAGCACGGCGACCTGGTCATCGAAGTGGATGGCGAGCTGATCTCCAAGCCCTACATCGAGATCACGCTGAATCTGCTGGCCCGTTTTGGCATCCAGGTGCAACGCCAGGGCTGGCAACGTTTCACCATCACAAAAGGCAGCACCTACCGCACGCCGGGCAGCATCCGCGTCGAGGGCGATGCGTCGTCGGCTTCTTACTTCATCGCCATGGGCGCCATCGCCGCGCACGGCGGCGCGCCGCTGCGCATCGAAGGCGTCGGCAGCGACTCCATCCAGGGTGACATTCGCTTCGTCGAAGCGGCTGTTGCCATGGGCGCGCAGGTCAAGAGCGGCCCGGGCTGGCTGGAAGTGCACCGGGGTCGCTGGCCGCTGGCCGGTGTCACGCTGGACTGCAACCACATCCCCGACGCGGCCATGACGCTGGCCGTGATGGCCTTGTACGCCGACAGCCCCACCCGCCTGACCGGCATCGCCAGCTGGCGGGTCAAGGAAACCGACCGCATCGCGGCCATGGCCGCCGAACTGCGCCAACTGGGCGCGACGGTGGAAGAAGGTGCCGACTCCATCCACATCACCCCCATCCTGCCGCCACAGCGCTGGCAAGCGGCGGCGCTGCGCACCTACGACGACCACCGCATGGCCATGTGCCTGTTGCTGGCGGCCTTCAACCCGCTGGCCGGGGGCCACGCGTCGGTGCGCATCCTGGACCCGCGGTGCGTAGCCAAGACCTTCCCCGACTACTTCGAGACGATGTTCGGTGTGGTCACGGCCGACCCGGCCAGCGTGCCGGTGATTGCCATCGACGGCCCCACGGCGTCGGGCAAGGGCACGCTGGCTTCTGCGGTGGCCGTCGCGCTGGGCTACGAACTGCTGGACAGCGGTGCGCTGTACCGCGCCACCGGCCTGGCAGCCGTGCAGGCCGGTGTCAGCCCGGACGACGAAGCCGCGGTGGCGCCACTGGCGGCGCGCCTGGACCTGCGCTTCGGCCGCGGGCCGGACGCCGGACGGACCTGGCTGAGCGGCCGCGAGGTCACCGACGAGCTGCGCCTGGAAAGCACCGGCCTGCTGGCCTCGCGCGTGTCCGCGCTGCCAGCCGTGCGCCAGGCGCTGCACGGGCTGCAACTGGCCTTCCGCCGGGCGCCTGGGCTGGTTGCCGACGGGCGCGACATGGGCACCGTGGTGTTCCCGGATGCATCCTTGAAGGTCTTCCTCACCGCCAGCGCCGAACACCGTGCCGAGCGACGCCATAAGCAATTGATTTCAAAGGGAATTCCGGCTAACATCGCCGACCTGCGCGCTGACCTTGAAGCGCGGGACGCACGCGACTTGAACCGCGCCGTCTCGCCTCTGAAGCCGGCGTGGGACGCGAAGCTGCTGGACAACTCGGACTTGGGCATCGAAGACTCGGTACATCAAGTCCTGGATGCCTGGCAACATCGCGGGCCGTTCGGCAGCCGGTAGTTGGCGGCCCAGCGGCTGCAGCGCTTGTCATCCGTCAGCAGCTTTACCCACGTCCTTCCCACCCCCTTCAGTGGCCGTCAGGTCCGTTGCCCATCACACGGTGCGACAAGGTGGGCAGGTGTTCAACCCCAACCGCGGCATTCCGCCGCAAGCACGCCCGGCTCTGCCTTCAACTCCTCCGGGTCAAGTCAGGAAACTCATGTCCGTCACTACTACCGTCACCTCATCGGGTGGCAATGGTTCTTTTGCCGCTCTGTTCGAGGAATCGCTCAAGAGCAACGACATGCGCGTCGGCGAGGTCATCTCCGCCGAAGTGGTGCGCATCGACTTCAACCACGTGGTCGTCAATGCCGGCCTGAAGAGCGAAAGCTACGTGGCCATCGAAGAATTCAAGAACGACCAGGGTGAACTGGAAGTTCAGGTCGGCGACTTCGTGTCGGTGGCCATCGACGCGGTCGAAAACGGCTACGGCGACACCATCCTGAGCCGCGACAAGGCCAAGCGCCTGGCGTCCTGGATGAGCCTTGAGAACGCGCTGGAGAGCGGTGAGTTCGTCACCGGCACGGTCAGCGGCAAGGTCAAGGGCGGCCTCACGGTGCTGGTCAACGGCATCCGCGCCTTCCTGCCCGGCAGCCTGCTCGATACGCGCCCAGTGAAGGACATGACGCCCTACGAGGGCAAGACCATGGAGTTCAAGGTCATCAAGCTCGACCGCAAGCGCAACAACGTCGTGTTGTCGCGCCGCGCAGTCGTCGAAGCTTCGATGGGCGAAGAACGCGCCAAGCTGCTGGAAACGCTGTCCGAGGGCGCCATCGTCAACGGCGTGGTCAAGAACATCACCGAGTACGGTGCGTTTGTGGACTTGGGCGGCATCGACGGCCTGCTGCACATCACCGACATGGCCTGGCGCCGTGTGCGTCACCCCAGCGAAGTGGTGACGGTCGGCCAGGAACTGACGGCCAAGGTGCTGAAGTTCGACGCCGAGAAAAACCGCGTCAGCCTGGGCCTGAAGCAACTGGGCGACGACCCGTGGCATGGCGTGAGCCGCCGCTACCCCAACAGCACGCGCCTGTTCGGCAAGATCACCAACATCGCCGACTACGGTGCATTTGTGGAAATCGAGCCCGGTATCGAGGGCCTGGTGCACGTGTCCGAGATGGACTGGACCAACAAGAACGTCGCGCCCGCCAAGGTCGTCACCCTGGGTGAAGAAGTCGAAGTCATGGTCCTGGAAATCGACGAGGACAAGCGCCGCATCAGCCTGGGCATGAAGCAGTGCAAGGCCAACCCGTGGGAAGAGTTCTCTTCCAACGTCAAGCGCGGCGACAAGGTCAAGGGCCCCGTCAAGAGCATCACCGACTTCGGTGTGTTCATCGGCCTGACCGCCGGCATCGACGGCCTGGTTCACCTGTCCGACCTGTCCTGGCACGAGCCGGGCGAGACGGCCGTGCGCAACTACAAAAAGGGCCAGGAAGTCGACGCCATCGTGCTGGCCGTGGACGTGGAACGCGAACGCATCAGCCTGGGCATCAAGCAGCTGGACACCGACCCGTTCACCAGCTTCACCACGGTGAATGACCGCGGCGCCATCGTCAACGGCAAGGTCAAGAGCGTCGACCCGCGCGGCGCCGAGATCCAGCTCAACGACGACGTCACCGGCTACCTGCGTGCTTCCGAGATCAGCCGCGACCGCGTCGAAGACGCCCGCAATCTGCTGAAGGAAGGCGACGACGTCAACGTCATGGTGATCAACGTCGACCGCAAGATGCGCTCGATCCAGTTGTCCATCAAGGCCAAGGACAACGCCGACGAGCAGCAGGCCATGCAGGGCCTGAAGCAGAGCAACGAGCGTGAAAACGCCGGCACCACGAGCCTGGGCGCCCTGCTGCGCGCCAAGCTCGACAAGGGCAACGAATAACCGTTGGTCCTTGCGGCCAGGGTCCTGTTGAAGGACCCTGGCCGACACCACCAGGGGCTTCGGCCCCTTTTTCTGGCCTTGCAGGCACCCCAGATCGGCCACACCCTCGATGACCCGCTCCGACCTTGTCACCCGCCTGGCCGAACGCTTCTCGCAGCTCACGCAGCGTGACACCGAGTTCGCCGTCAAGACCATCCTGGACGCGATGTCCGACGCGCTGGCCCGCGGGCACCGCATCGAGATTCGCGGCTTTGGCAGCTTCAGCATCAACCGCCGCCCGCCCCGCGTGGGGCGCAACCCGCGCAGCGGCGAGCAGGTCACCATCCCTGAAAAACTGGTGCCGCATTTCAAGCCGGGCAAGGCGCTGCGCGAAGCCGTGGACGAGCCACTGCTGCAGGACCAGCGCGCCGACTGAAGCCTCTGCGGGGGCGGCAGCATGGCAGAACGATCACTCGGCCGGCCTTCTAGAATCGTCGCTGCATGCGCCTCATCTCCTGGCTCTTGAGAGCCTTCATTTTTTTTGCCTTGTTCGCCTTTGCGCTGAACAACCAACAACCGGCCGTCGTGCGCTGGTTTTTCGGTGTGCAGTGGCAGGCGCCCATGGTCATCGTCGTGCTGGCGGCTTTTGCCGCCGGTTGCGCCGTGGGTGTGCTGGCCATGTTTCCCAGCCTCTGGCAGCGCTGGCAATTGAAGCGGCAGCTCAAGCCCATGTCGCCGGCGCCGGTCACGCCTCCACCCACCTCGGTCCTGCCTTCGGAATTTGCCGCCGAACACCCGCCCCGGGTGGGGCCCTGAACACGGCCGCGCATGGACTTTGAGCTGCAGTGGCTGCTGATCGGCCTGCCCGTGGTGTTTGCGCTGGGCTGGATGGCTTCACGCCTGGACCTGCGCCAGCTCAAGGTTGAACGCCATGACTCGCCACGGGCCTACTTCAAGGGACTGAATCTGCTGCTGAACGAAAAGCAGGACCAGGCCATTGACGCGTTCATCGAGGCGGTGCAGAACGACCCCGACACCACCGAACTGCACTTCGCGCTGGGCAACCTGTTCCGACGCCGCGGCGAATTCGAACGTGCGGTGCGTGTGCACCAGCACCTGCTGGACCGCGCCGACCTCAAGCGCGCCGATCGCGACCGTGCGCAGCTGGCGCTGGCACAGGACTTCATGAAGGCCGGCCTTTTCGACCGTGCAGAAGCCGCCTGGCGTGCACTGCAGGGCACGCCCTTTGATGCCGAGTCGCAACTGGCGCTGCTGTCGCTTTACGAACGCTCACGCGACTGGCAGCAGGCAGCGCAGGTGGCGCATCGGCTGCAGCAACAAGGCGCCGGCTCCTTCAAGGACCGCATCGCGCACTACGAGTGTGAACTGGCCGAGCAGGCCGATGCCCAGGGCGACACCGCTGCTGCCGATGCGGCGCTGCAGCGCGCGCTTGAAGCAGCCCCGGCCGCAGCCCGGCCCGGCGTGCTGGCGGGACAGCGGCTGCGCAAACGCGGCGACCACGCCGGTGCGTTGCGCGTCTGGGACGAACTGCGCACACGCAGCCCTTCGGCCTTCTTGCTGGTGGCCGCCGACTACGCGGCGTCGGCCCTGGCCTGTGGCGTGGCCGATGCGGCCCAGGTCACGCTGGCCGCGGCGCTGGCCAGCATGCCGGCCATCGAGCTGCTGCAGGCGCTGGAGCAGGTGGACGGCAGTGATGCGCCGCACCGGCTGCCACGCATGCTGGCGCACCTCAAGGCACACCCCTCGCTGTCGGCCGCCCAACTGCTTTTTTCGCTGGCACCGGGTGAGTGGACCGAAGAAGCCCGCGCCGCGCTGCGTGAAGCGGTCGCCAGGGCTGCGCGGCCCTTGCAGCGATACCGCTGCGCCGCCTGCGGCTTCGAGGCCCAGCACTACTTCTGGCAGTGCCCGGGTTGTTTGTCCTGGGACAGCTACCCGCCTCAGCGCATCGATGCGCGCTGATTCGAAAACACAAAAGTCGTCGGATCAGCGCGCCAGCTGTTGCTCGAACAGTGTCAGCACATCGTTGCGCGACGGCACCTGCCCCTTGCCACCGATGCTGGCCACACGCCCAGGCCCGGTGATGCCGGCCAGGCCAGGTTCGTGGTCGCAGTAGATGCCCAGTGTCGGCCGCCCCAGGGCCGCAGCCAGGTGTGTGAAACCGGTGTCCAGCCCGACCACTTGTTGCGCGCCGGCCAGCACAGCGGCCATCTCGCCCACTTTCAGGAATGGCGGCACGTCGCCGTCGCAACTGGCGGCGATGCTTTCGGCCAATGACTGTTCGTCGGGGCGGCCCCAGATGACCAGCGGCGTCCAGCCCATTTCCACCATGCGCCGGCCCACCGCCACCCAGTGGCGTTCGGGCCACAGCTTTTCTTTGCGGCTGGCATTGGGAATGATCAGGCCGTAGGCCGAGCGCGGCTTCCAGCCGTCGGTGGGCACCCGCAGGCCGAAGTCGGGCGGGCGCGTCGGCAGCCCGTAGCCCAGGTGCGCCGACGCCAGCGCGCGGCAGCGCAAGACGGCATGGATCTCGCGCGAGACCGACGCCGTGCGCTGGTAGAGCCAGGCTGCAGCCGGTTCACGGATGCTCTTGCGGTCGTAACCCGCGACCGGGGCACCCGCCTGGCGAGCCCACAGCGCACTCTTCAGCAGACCCTGCAGGTCCAGCACCAGGTCATAGGGTTCGCGGCGCATCGCGCGGCGCAGGTCGCCCATGGCCGACCAGGTGCCGCGGCTGAAGAGATGCTGGCTCCACTTGCGCCACTGCGTGGGCAGCACACGGCGCACACCCGGATGCATCTGCGGGATGGCGGCAAAAGGCGACTCCACCAGCCAGTCGATCTGCGCGCCAGGCAGGTGGGCGTGGATGTCGGCCACCACCGGCAGCGCGTGCACCACGTCGCCCATCGACGAGGTCTTGACGATGAGGACGCGGGGTGGGTTCAAGGCTGTTGGCGTTCTTTGACGAGCTGCGGGTTCAGCTGCGGATCGTTGTACATCTTGAACTGCCGGTAAACCTTGAAAAAGGCCTTGCCGGCCGCCGTTTCAGCCAGCAGCGTGTCCAGGCAGGCGCCCAGGTCGGTGCGCTGTTCTTCCAGGCGGGCCAACTTGGCCTGGCTGGTATCGCGGTGGACCTGGTCCACATCCTGCCGTTGCGTCTGTTCACGCATGGCCTTCAACTTGAGCGACACGATGGACAGGCGATCGATGATGCTGCCTGCGGTTTCGCTGTTCAGCCGCGCACCGACCGGCACACGCGACAGCGGCGCCGCGCTGCGGGCCGACGTTTCGTCCACCAGGCCCAGCGCCAGCAGCAGCAGTTCGTCGACCCTTTCGGTGGCGTCGTTGCGGGCCTGGTTGAAGCGGTCGATGTTGCGCTTGTTGGCCGCGATCTCGGCGTCGGCCACGGTGGTGCGGCGCGCCAGGTCTTCTTCGGCCCACAGCAGGCAGTTGTTGCGGTGGTTGTTCTGCACCCAGCGCCACAGGTCGGGCGTGGCGCCGGCGATGTCGGCCAAGGGGTCTGCCTGCGGCCAACCGGCGTGGGCCAGCAGGCGGTCGTGCATGGCCCTCACCTGGCGGGCGGACAAGGGCAAGGGCTGCGTCATCGTGAAGGGCGAAGCATGTGATGAGTCGGCGCCAGACGCACTGGCAGAATCGTGGCCGATTATCCGCTGCACATGCCGTCATCCCCACCCCAGACCCTGATCGTGCGCTTGCGCAACTGGGTCGGTGACGTGACGCTGAGCCTGCCCCTGCTGCAGCGCCTGGCGGCGCAGGGGTTTGAGCTCACGCTGCTGGGCAAGGGCTGGGCGCGCGAGCTGCTGGCCGGCCAGGGCTGGCCTGTGCATGTGCTGGCCGGGACGGGCAGCGAACGTGTGCGGCAGTTGCGCGACCTGCGCCAAGCGTTGCAACCAGGCCCCCATGGGAGCAGCAAGCGCCGGCGCATCAACGCCGTGTGCCTGCCCGACTCCTTTTCCAGCGCACTCGAATTCCGCCTGGCCGGCCTGCGTGCGCTGGGTCACGCCTGGGAGGGCCGCAGCCTGCTGCTGGGCCAGGCCGTGGCAAGGCAGCGTGGCGTGCACGAGCTGCAGGTGTACTGGCAACTGGGCGACGCGCTGCTGGGCCAGGCAGCGCCGCTGCCCGATCGCATCGATCTGCAGCCCACCGAGGGCCAGCGTGCCCAGGCGCAGGCTTTGCGTGAAGCGCACGGCATCGAGCCCGGCTTCATCTGCATCTGCCCTTTTGCCGGCGGCACCTGGAACCAGGCTGACAAGACCTGGCCCGGTTTTGCCAGCTTCGTGGCCCAGGCACTGCCCGCCTTGGGCCGCACGGTGGTGGTGTGCCCCGGACCGGGTGAAGAAGAGCGCATCGCACGCGAACACTTTGCCAGCGCCCGCCTGGTGCCGGGCGTGAACCTGGGTGTCTACGCGGCTGTGCTGCAAGACGCCGCCGCGATGATCAGCAACGACACCGGGCCGGGCCACATGGCGGCTGCCGTGGGCACGCCGCTGGTCAGCGTGATGGGGCCCAGCGACCCCACGCTGTGGCACCCCTGGGGGCCCAAGGTGCAGGTGCTGGGCGGCCAGGGCGCCTGGCCCGAGGCGGCGCGCGTGATGCAGGCGCTGCACCAGGCCCTCGGCACACGCTGAAGGCGGGCCGCGGGGCCCTGAACACTGGCTCACCCCCAACCGGGGCTCCCCCAGCCGGGGGCCCTCTGCTTGCCCCGCGCCGGGGGAATGACGGCGAGCGGAGGTGTTTGCAGAATTCCGATCAGCCCGCCACGTTGTGCATCAAACAAACACTCGTGGCAGGTGACCCGGAAATCTCATCAACCTCATCGAACCCTTTCAGGAGCACACCATGATCCGCAACTTCATCGCCCTGCTGATGGCCGTTTTTGCCCTCAACGCCTTTGCCGCTGCCGACGCCAACCAGGCCACGCAGGCCGAACTGGAAACCGTCAAGGGCATCGGCCCCGGCCTGTCTTCGAAGATCCTGCAGGCCCGCCAGAGCGGCAACTTCAAGAACTGGGACGACCTGGTCGAGCGCGTGGGCGGCATCGGCGCGGGCAACGCCGCACGCTTCTCGCAAGCCGGTCTCACCGTGAGTGGTTCGGCCTATGACGGCAAGCCCGTTGAAGCAAAGCCGGCCAAGTCTGCAAAGACCAGCAAGTCGGCCAACCCGGATGGCGAACCCAAGGCCAAGAAGACCAAGAAGGCCGACAAGGCCGAGGCCTGATTCAAGCGATCTTCAGGAGATCAAGGCAACAACACGTCGGGCCCGGTTGCGCCATCGCGCCGCCGGCCCGATGCCACCAGGTCCCACGCAAAAAAGCGCAAGACCTCGTCCTTGCGCGACACCGTGTCGGCTTCACCCAGCGCCATCAATTCCTGCGTGAAGGGTGCTTCAAACAGCAGGTAGCTGGCCAGTGCCGCCCCCCGCGCATTGGCGCCCTGCCCGCCCACACCCACACCGCCCAGCAAAGCCCGCACAGGTGCGGGCAAGGCCTTGAGGTGGCGCGCGGCGATGTCGTCGATGCGCTGCGACGGCGAAATCACCAAGGCCTCCAGCGGCTTCAGCGGCGTGTCGGCCAATGCCGAATCGGGCAGCAGCGCCAGCGTGCGGTTGATGCGGCGCATGCGCTCGATGTCCACCGCCAGCGCATCCAGGAATATGCTGGACATGGCGTGGCCGGCGATCTGAGCCAGGTTGGGGTATTCGTGGCGCGCCACCGTTCGGCCCGTGGGTTCTTGCATGCGCCCTGCGCCGATGATCAAGAGGCGCTGTGCGCCCAGGTGCACGGCTGGCGACAGCGGCGCAGTCTGGCGCATCGAGCCGTCACCAAACCAGCCCTGTTCGCCCGCCACTTGCAGCGACGTGGCCGGAAAGACAAAGGGAATGGCCGAAGAGGCCAGCAGGTGCGCATGGCTCAGCCGCGACTGCACCGCCACACGCTGCGAGCGCTGCCAGGGCTCGATGGCATAGGCGGCGTCAAAAAAGGTGAAGTGTTCGCCCGTGGTGTAGCTGGACGCGGTGATGGCCAGTGCGTGCAAGTGCGCCTGCTCGAACATCAGCGGCAGCCGCTCCAGCGGCACCATGCGCTGCAGCAGCTGTGCCAGGGGCGCGTTGTCCAGCAGCGATCGCGGCTTGGCGCGGCGCCAGCGGGCGATGACCCAGCCCACCGACATCATGGTCAGCCACTGCGCACCCGAGCGGATGACGCCCAAAGAATCGGAGCGGTAGACCTGCTCGGTGCCGAAGTTCTGCCAGACCTTGGCCAGCACCTCGACCGAGGCCTCGAAGCGGTCTGCATTCGCCGCCAGCGCGGCCGCATTGATGGCGCCCGCTGACGTGCCGCAGATCACGCCGAAGGGGTTGCTCAAGCGGGCCATGGGGCCCAATGCCTCGCGCCGGATGCGGGCCAACGCCCGCAGCACACCCACCTGGTAGGCGGCCCGAGCGCCGCCGCCGCTGAGCACCAGCGCAGTAAGCGGTGTTTCGTACATGTGCCCCGACTGTATCGCCGTGGCACCGGGGCTCAATCGCCGTGTTTGCCCTTGTCCTTGTCCTTGCCCTTACCCTTACCCTTGTCCTTGCCCTTGTCCTTGCCCTTGTCGTCGTGCCAATCGTCGCCCTTGCCGCCTTGGCCCTTGCGCACATGGTCGTCGTACCACCGGTGCTGCACAAAATACACCGGCACGCCGCAGGCGTTGTACTCGCGGCAATGGCGGCGCCAGTTCTTGCGGTGACCTGGCGGCACCCACATGTACACCGGCTGGGGCGGCTGGTAGGCCACGGCCGGACGGACGATGAGCACTGGCTGGGTTACCACCAACTGCGGCTGCGGGAAGCGGCCGATATCGATGCGGCCGTAGACACCGGGCTGGCTGATCTGCACCGACACACCCACTTCGGCGGCGGTGACGCTGCCGGCCTGAAACAGCGCCAGGGCCCCCGCCAGCACCAGCATCAGGGCGGAGGCAGTTGATGTAGCTGGCCTGAGGTGTTCTTTCATGATCTCTCCGAGGATGCTGTGGTTGAACACAACGTTGGGCCTCCCGATCTGGATGTCAGCAGATACAGAGGTTTTCATTCGTAAACGATATGCGCCACGCCGCCATGCGCCAGACCTCTCCAGCGGCCCAGGGCTTCGTCACAGGGCCAGAAGCGCGCATCGTCGCCCAGGTCCAGTTCCGCCGACACCTCTGTTCGCTTCAGCCTCAGGCGCACGCTCAGGCCCTGCATCAAGGGGCCCTGCTCGCTGTCGACTTGCCGGGCCGGCCACAGGCGCAACACGTCGGACACGGGCGGCGTGCCCCCATTCAGGTCCACCGCCAGGTAGCGGCCGAAGCGGGCGCGGGCGGCGGCCAGGTCCCAGACCTGGTTGACGTTCAGGCGCAGGCCGCCAGAAAAACGGTCGGGCTGCAGCTTGCCCTGGACGATGATCAGCTGGTCTTCGGCCATCAGCTCGCGCTGGGCCTCGAAGATCTCGTCGTTGGCCACCGCCTCGATGGCCTCGGTGCCGTCGTCCAACTTGAAGATGACGACACGGCCGCGCTGGCCGTTGACCGTGCGCGGGTCGCTCACGATGCCGGCCAGCAACTGCGGCTCGCGGCTGTCCACCAAATCGGCGATGGGCTGGCGGCAGAAGCGGCGCACCTCGTCCTTCCAGGCATCGAACAAATGGCCCGACAGGTAGAAGCCCAGCGCGGCCTTTTCGTTCACCAGGCGGTCGCGGATGTCCCAGGGCTGCACAGTTACCAACGCCGGTTCTTGGGTGCTGCTGCCGTGGCTGTCGCCAGCGTCCGCCATGTCAAAAAGGCCCACCTGCTGGGCGTTGGCCTGTTGGGTTTCTGCCCAATCGAAAGCCAGGCCCACGCTGGCCAACAGCGCGGCGCGGCCGCCGTGGCCATCGGGGTGCAGGCTGTCAAATGTACCGGCCTTGACCAGCGCTTCAACGGCCCGTTTGTTGACCGACTTGCGGTCGACGCGGGCGCAGAAATCGAACAGGCTGCAGAACGGCCCGCCGCCTTCGCCCGAGCGACCTTCTCGCGCGGCCACGATGGCCTCGACAGCGCCCTGCCCCGTGCCCTTCACCGCGCCCAGCCCATAGCGCACGGCCTTGTCGTCGATCGGCTCGAATCGATGCGTGCCGCGGTTGATGTCGGGTGCGTCGAAGCGGATGCCAAACAGCTTGGCGTCGTTCAGCAACACCTTCAGCTTGTCGGTGTTGTCGGCTTCAACGGTCATGTTGGCGGCGTAGAACTCCGCCGTGCAGTGCACCTTGATCCAGGCCGTGTGGTACGCCAGCAGTGAGTACGCGGCGGCGTGGCTCTTGTTGAAGCCGTAGCCGGCAAACTTCTCCATCAGGTCGAAGATCTCGTTGGCCTTGTCGGCAGACAGGCCCTTGACCGACGCACCTTCCAGAAACACCACGCGCTGCTTGACCATCTCTTCGGGCTTTTTCTTGCCCATGGCCTTGCGCAGGTTGTCAGCGCTGCCCAGCGTGAAGCCGGCCAGCACCTGTGCGGCCAGCATCACCTGTTCCTGGTACACGAAGATGCCGTAGGTTTCGGCCAGCACAGGCTCCAGCAGCTTGTGCGGGTAGACGATGTTTTCCTTGCCGTTCTTGCGCGCGCAGAAGCTGGGAATGTTTTCCATCGGCCCTGGCCGGAACATCGCGTTCAGCGCAAAGAGGTCTTCGATGCGACCCGGCCTGGCTTCACGCAGCATGCCCTGCATGCCGCGGCTTTCAAACTGGAACACGGCTTCGGTCAGGCCGTCGCTGAACAGCCGGTACACCTTGGCGTCGTCCAGCGGCAGGTCTTCGTAGGCGAAGCTGGCGCGGCCCGGGCGGCGAGCCCGTATCGACTGTTTGGCCAGTTCCAGGATGGTCAGTGTGGCCAGGCCCAGAAAGTCGAACTTCACCAGGCCGATGGCCTCGACGTCGTCCTTGTCGAACTGGCTCACCGCGCTGTCGCTGCCCGGCTGCTGGTACAGCGGGCAGAAGTCGGTGATCTTGCCCGGCGCGATCAGCACGCCGCCGGCATGCATGCCGATGTTGCGCACCAGCCCTTCAACCCGCGTCGCCAGGGCCAGCAGCTCGGCCACTTCTTCTTCGGCTTTTTCGCGCTGCTCCAGCTCGGGCACTTCCTGGCGCACGTAGATGACACCGGGGTCCGGATCGGCAGGCACCGCGGCCAGCGTGTAGGTCTTGCCGGGCAGCCCGGGCACCAGTTTGGCCACGCTGTCGACATGGCCGTAGCCCATGCCCAGCACACGACCCACGTCACGCAGCGCGGCCTTGCTGGCCATGGTGCCGAAGGTGGCGATCTGGCTCACCGCGTCGCGGCCGTACTTGTCCTTGACGTAGTCGATCACACGGTCGCGGTTGCCCTGACAGAAGTCGATGTCGAAGTCGGGCATCGACTTGCGTTCAGGGTTCAGGAAGCGCTCGAACAGCAGGTTGTAGCGCAGCGGGTCCAAGTCGGTGATGAACAGCGTATAGGCCACCAGCGAGCCCGCACCCGAGCCCCGGCCCGGGCCCACAGGGCAGCCGTGGTTCTTGGCCCAGACGATGAAGTCCGACACGATGAGGAAGTAACCCGGGAAGCCCATCTTGACGATGACACCCAGCTCAAAGTCCAGCCGCTCGGTGTAGCGGGGCCGCTCCCGGTCGCGCTGCGCCGGGTCGGCATACAGCGCCGCCAGGCGACGCTCCAGGCCCTCGACCGAGACCTGGCGGAAGTAGGCTTCGATGGGCATGCGCTGGCCATCGACCACGGGGGTAGGAAAGTCAGGCAACTGCGGCTGCCCCAGCACCAGCGTCAGGTTGCAGCGTCGCGCAATCTGCACCGTGTTGGCCAGTGCCGACGGCAAGTCGGCAAACAGCGCCTCCATCTGCGCCTGGGTCTTGAAGTGCTGGTCGCGCGTGAAGCGCTTGATGCGGCGCGGGTTGGCCAGCGTTTCACCTTCGGCGATGCACACCCGCGCCTCGTGCGCGTCGAAGTCGTCGGGCTCCAGAAACTGCACCGGGTGCGTGGCCACCACTGGCAGCTGCAATTGCGCGGCCAGCGCGGCGGCAGCGCGCACGTGCGCTTCGTGCGCGGGCAGACCGGCGCGCTGCAGCTCGATGTAGAAGCGCCCCGGAAACAGCCCAGCCAGACGTTCAGCCATGGCCCGCGCGCGCGCGCTTTCACCCGACATCAGGGCCAGGCCGACGGCACCCAGGTCGCCACCCGACAGGGCAATCAGGCCGCCGCCCAGTTCATCCAGCCAGTTCCACTTGATCCAGGCCTGCGCACGCTGTGCGTTGCTCACCCAGCCGCGCGCCAGCAGTTCGCACAGGTTCAGGTAACCCTGGTTGTTCTGCACCAGCAACAGCAGCCGACTGGCCTGGCGGTCACCGCCCGGCGCGCCGCCATTGGGTTCCATCAGCACGTCCACGCCAATGATGGGCTTCACACCCTTGCCGCGGCAGGCGCTGTAGAACTTGATGGCGCCAAAGAGGTTGTTCAGGTCGGTGATGGCCAGCGCGCCCTGCTGGTCGGCCCGCGCAGCGGCGGCCAGGGCGTCGATGCGCAACATGCCGTCAACGACGGAGAACTCGGTGTGGGTGCGGAGGTGGATGAAAGGCATCGGGGCATTCTAGGGACAGGGTGCAACCGCCACAGTGCGGTCCCCACACAGGCGTTACCTGCCGAGTCGCCCCAATCTCAGCCCTTGGACCGCCAGACAAACGGAAACAGCAGCTGCTTCCAGAACCCCTTGGGCACATAGTCGCCCACCACACCGTACTTCGCCGGCCACACGCGGTCGCTCTGCACCGCAGTGCCGAACAGGTGGTCGATGAAGGCGAAGTGCGCCGCGTAGTTCTTGTCGATGGCCTCGTCGTCCTGCGAGTGGTGCCAGTGGTGGAAGTTGGGCGTCACGATCACGTAGCGCAAAGGCCCCAGGCGCACGCTGACGTTGGCGTGGTTGAACACGGCCTGGAAGCCGACGACCACGATGTAGGCGTCGATGACCTCTTTGCTGAAACCCAGCACGAAGATGGGCGCCAGCACCAGCGTGCGCGTGATGATGAGCTCGACGATGTGCTGCCGCGAGCCGGCCATCCAGTCCATGTGCTTGGCGCTGTGGTGCACCGCGTGCAGGCGCCACAGCAGCGGCACCTCGTGGTAGGCGCGGTGGGTCCAGTACTGCACCAGGTCGGCCACCAGGATGATGGCCAGCAGCGCCACCACGAATGGCAGGTCGTGCACCCAGGCCTGCACACCATCTTTGGCAGCCCAGCCAAAGAGCTTGTGCACCAGCAGGTTCACGGCCAGCAGCACGAAGCCCACCAACATGTGGTTGACGATGAAGTGGTGGAAGTCGGTCTGCCACTCGGGACGGAACACCGGCTGGTCCCTGCGCAGCGGAAACAGCTTTTCGACGAAGACGAAGATCAGCGCGCTGCCCAGCAGGTCCAGGATGAACCAGTCCAGGCCGATGTAGGGCGTGTTGTCGGGGAAGTTGGGGTCGACTTCCACACGGTGCGCGCCCAGCAGCAGCGTCAGCGCGATGAGCGTGAAGGCGCCCGCCGCCAGCCAGCGGGCACGTCCGCGCACGATGTTGAACAGCGACACACCGCCCGACAGCACCAGCGACCAGTACATCACCTGGCGCAGCACGTCCACGTTGTAGCTCTTGCGCAACTGCGGCGTGGTCAGGTATTCCGGAAAGTGGAAGGCCAGCACGCCCAGGAAACACAGGATGGCCAGCGACAGGGCAATCACGCCCGACACCAGGCCGCGCCCGGTGCGCAGTTCGCCGTGGGACTCGGTCAGTTGGTTCAGCTTGTCGAGCATGGCGTTTTCGGTAGAAGGCGCGCTTGAAGTCGCGGCAGCGGGCGAAGACTTGAATTATCGGGCGCCTCCCTAGAATGCCCGCTGTGGATGCCGTCTCAATCGTTGCCGCCTACCGCTTTGTCGAGCTGGATGACTGCGCCGTCTTGCGCGACCGGCTGTTCGATCGTGCGCATGCCGCAGGCCTGAGAGGCACCGTGTTGCTGGCGCCCGAGGGCATCAACTTCAACCTGGCCGGGGCGCCGGATGCGCTGCAGGGCTGGTTGGACACGCTGCAGGTCGATGCCCGTTTCCAGGGCCTGGAGCTGAAGCGACACCGGGCCACCACCCTGCCCTTCAAGCGCCTGCGCGTGAAGGTCAAGCGCGAGATCATCCGCATGAGTGAACAAGGTGTGCGTCCTCAGGCGGGTCGAGCGACGGCCGTGCACAGTGCCACGCTGGCACGCTGGCTGTCCGACGGCCACTGCGACGAAGGCCGGCCGGTGGTGATGCTGGACACACGCAACGGCTTCGAGGTCGACGCTGGTGCCTTTGCGGATGCCATCGACTGGCGCCTGGGCAAGTTCAGCGACTTTCCGGCCGCGCTGCAGGCGCACCGCGCGCCGCTCGAAGGCAAGACCGTGGTCACCTACTGCACCGGCGGCATCCGTTGCGAGAAGGCGGCGCTGTGGATGCAGGACGCCGGCATCCCGCATGTGCTGCAACTCGACGGCGGCATCCTGCGCTATTTCGAAGAAACCAAGGGCGCGCCGTTTTGGCAGGGCCGCTGTTTTGTCTTCGACGAACGGGTGGCGCTGGACGATCAGCTGCAAGGCCAGAGTCAGACCCAGGAAGAGACCGCCTGATGGGCCTGCTGCGCCGCCTGATCGGCCTGCTGCTGATCCTGAGCGCCATCGCGTTGGCGCTGTCGCGCACACCCGACTGGCCGGTGGAAGCGCTGGTGGCACGCTGGGCGCCAGCGCCGTCGGACTTCATCGAGGTCAAGGGCCAACTCGTGCACTTGCGCGACGAAGGACCGCGCGACGACCCGCTGCCCATTGTGTTAATCCATGGCACTTCCGCCAGCCTGCACACCTGGGAGGGCTGGGTGAAAGCGCTCAAGCGTCAGCGGCGCGTCATCACCTTCGACCTGCCGGGCTTCGGCCTGACAGGTCCATTCACCGGCGAGTACACACCCGACGACTACCGCGGCGACACCTATGCACGCTTCGTGCTGGACCTGCTGGACGCGCTGAAGATCGAGCGCGTGGTCATGGGCGGCAACTCGCTGGGCGGTGAAGTGGCCTGGCGCACCGCCTACGCGGCGCCGCAGCGCGTGGCTGCACTGGTGCTGGTGGACGCCGCGGGGCCGGCCTTCACGCCGCTGGAATTGCCCATCGGCTTTCAGTTGGCGCGGGTGCCGGTGCTCAACCGCGTCAGCGAATGGGCGCTGCCGCGTGAACTGGTGCAGCAAAGTGTGGCCAGCGTCTACGGCGACCCGGCCAGAGTGACACCGGCGCTGGTGGACCGCTACTTCGAGCTCACGCTGCGCGAGGGCAACCGCCGCGCTTTGCGGCTGCGCATGCAAAACCTGGTGATGGGCGAAGACGCCGATCGCATCGCCACGCTGAAGCTGCCGACGCTGATCTTGTGGGGTGGGCGCGACCGGCTGATCCCGCCCGAAACCGGCCGGCAGTTCCAGCAGTGGATCGCCGGCAGCCAGCTGGTGGTGTTTGACGAGCTGGGCCACGTGCCACAAGAAGAAGACCCGGCCCGCACGGTGGTGCCGGTGAAGGCTTTTCTGGGGTTGAACTGAGGACGCGGAACCGGCTAGGAGCGTGGGCGGCAGAAGGACGTCGGCTGCAACGCGCGAGAAACCGGTCTCGCCGGGTATCACCTCCTGCGCCCAGGGGGCAAGCCCTGGGCTTGTCGGTACTCCCCAGCGATCCTCGGTTTTCGCACGTTTCGCTTCGACGCCTTTTGCCGCCCACGCTCCTAGCGGTTCGGGATCGGCTGCATCTGTGGCTCCGGCGGTGGTCGGCCGTCGTACGGTTGGGTGCCTTGGTGCACGGCTGCGGTGGCGTCCTCACCGCGCAGGGCCCGCGCGGCGAGGGCCATCACCACCGCCGCCACCAGGGTCAGCAGCAGCAACAAAACGAACCACGGGCGCCATGGCGCTTGGCTGCGATGCGAGCCGTTGCTGGACGAGCGCCGCGACGGCTTGGACAGCAGGCCCTGCCAGCCACAGCTGTCGTCCAGGCAACGGTAGCGGCGCAGACCACTTTCCCCCTTGGCCTGCTCGTCCTGCGCCTGCCGGCGGACACGCTGCACCGCACCAGCGCAGCGGCTGCAGCGCTGTCGCGAGCTGGAAGAACTGGACGCGGTGGAAGAACGGGGCATGGCAGCTTGTAGAGCTTGCTTGGCCATTGGGCATGGCGCGGCAGCGGCGGTTGCTGCAATTTCGGCACGTTCTGCAGTATCTTGAAGCGGTGCGGCGTGTCGGAGCACGATCAGCGCAAGGTCGGCACACAGTCAGCGCAAGGGCGGCATACGATCAGCGCAGGGTTAGCGCAGGGTCAGCGCACCCCGGACCGCGGCGATTCGCAGCATCAGCAGGGTCAGCGCGCTTGCGCCAGCATCACCGCAAACCAGCCCTGCTCGTCGGTCCAGGTCTGCACACGCAAAAATCCGGCGTCGTGCAACAGCGACTCGAAGTCGGCCCGGCGCCACTTGTAGGAGTTTTCGGTGTGCACCCGCTCGCCGGCAGCAAAAAAGCGCTCGCCGCCGGGCCACTGTACGGTGAGCGCCTGGCGTGCCTGCAGGTGCATCTCGATGCGGTGCTCGGGCGCATTGAAAAGCGCCACGTGCTGCCATTGACGTGGCAAAAAATTGCTGCCCAGCAGGCGATTCAGGTTGCGCAGCAGGTTCAGGTTGAATGCCGCCGTCACGCCCAGGGGGTCGTCGTAGGCCAGCTCCAGCACGTCGGCGCTTTTGACCAGGTCCACGCCGATCAGCAAAGCGCCACCGGCGCTGAGTTCACGCGCCTGTCGCAGCAACCGCAACGCGGCATCGGGCGCAAAGTTGCCGATGCTGGAGCCCGGGTAGAAGACCAGAGACGGTGCATCGATCAAGCCGGCGGGCAGTGCCAGTTGCGTGGAGAAGTCCAGGCCCAGGCCCACCATGTCCAAAGCCGGAAAGCGCTTCTGCAGGCTGGCCATCGCGTCGCGCAAGAAGTCCACCGAGATGTCCAGCGCCACGTAGCGCGCCACATCCAGCGGCTTGAACAGCCTGGCGGCCTTGGCGCCGTCGCCAGCGCCCAGATCGATGAGCGTGACTCCGGCGCCCAGTGCTTGGTGCACCGCCTGCGCCACGGCCGATTCCCGCTGGGCCAGGATGGCCGCTTCGGTGCGCGTGGGGTAGTACTCGTCCAGCTGCGTGATGGCATCAAACAGGCTGGAACCCAGGGCGTCGTAGAAAAACTTGGGCGATACCTGGGCTTGTACAGCCATCAGGCCCTGCGCGGCTTCGGCCGCCAGCGGCGCGTCGCCTTGCTGGTGCAACTGGATGAATCGCGGCTCGCGCATCAGGCCTTCCTGCATGGGTGGCGGCCAGGGCTGGCCGATGGGACGGGGCGGGAATGTAGCAGCCCCGACCACGCGACCCGGCAACATGGGTTCAAATGCGGGCCGCGACGCGGCAGCGGCGGGGATCAAGCCCCCGTCGCCGGGCCACGCCAGATGCGGCAAGCTTGTGCCAGCGGCATTTGCATCCAGCCGACGACGCCAACCGTACAAACCCGAAGCGCGAGCCATTCCCTGTAAGGAGCCAACTTTGCCAACGACCGCCTGACCATGCTTTGCTGCAGTTGCGGCCGTTCATGTCTTCAGAAGCAGCCGGGCGGCACGTCATGATCCTGCCACTGGGCTTGGGCCAGGCCTGGGCCCT
>Ga0163154_10003722_pt1 | contig 20770 bp, 20 predicted proteins | sample OliLakLV19MP9P1_FD_148649 | JGI IMG/M metagenome (GOLD analysis project Ga0163154, IMG submission 148649) | Freshwater microbial mat bacterial communities from Lake Vanda, McMurdo Dry Valleys, Antarctica - Oligotrophic Lake LV.19.MP9.P1 | ecosystem: Environmental > Aquatic > Freshwater > Lake >...
GGGCTGCTCTCCGGCGTCAGCAGCGCCGCCCCGGCCAAGGCGCGCGCCCAGGCCGGTAGGTGCTCGCGCCAGTCGCCGGCAAAGTGCCAAGCCGAGATCGCCAAGAAGACCGCCAAACTAAGGCCCGGCGCCCAATGCCAGGCGAGCAGCACTGCGCTGGCCAGTGCGAGGTAGGCAACATGGAAGGCCGCGCATCCCACTCGCGTGCGCCACAGCCCAGCGCGACGCGCCACCCACGGATCCAGCGCGCCATGCGGCAGCCCCGCCACCGCCACTGCGATCGCCAGCACCAGCACTAGGCCGCCGCCGCTGCCAGCTGCGCCGTCTAGCGCTAGCCACAGCGACGCAGCTGTTCCCAGCGTCAGGAAGACGACCGTCTCGGGTGTCAGCGCGGGCGCGCGGGTGATCATGCCGTGCGCTCTGCAACCGAGCGCTGCGGGCCGAGCGCGCGCAGAAAGGGCCAGGGTGGCAGCGCGGTGACGATGCGCGCGATGTCGGCGACGCTGGCCTGATCGGACAGAAAGCGCACGAAGGCCGCGCTCGGGACAATGCCCGCGAGGCGCAGGAAGAACTCCGGCGCGCGCGTCGGATCGGCCGTTAGCACACGCAGGAACAACTCGTCCATCCACTGTCGCAGCCGCGGTTCGTTGGGATGCCCGACGGTGCGCCCGTCGCGCGCCAGCGCCGCGGCGCAGCGCTCCGCCCACGCTTGGATACGCAGAAAGCCGTAGCCCGACGCGGCACGCAACGCGCCCGCCGGCGTGCCGGCCAGTACAAGGCCCGCGAGCGCTTCGTCCCGCGAGGCAGGTAGGCCCATCGGCAGCACCGCCTGCTCCGTGCGCAGCACTGGTACCCGCGCCCAGCCGCGCGCGGCCACCAGCGTATCGAGGTCGGTCGCCAGTACATCGGCGCCCAGCGGGCGCGTCGAGAAGCGCGTCGCTTCAACTAGCACTCGCGTGGGCGAGATCGGCAGGACATAAGAAAACACAAAGCCATAAGCATCAGCCCGCATATCGGTCATCAGCTCGACCTCGCGGTCATCGATTTCCGCCTCAAGCGCCAACTCGCGACCAGCGAAACATTGAAACATCCGCGAAGCGGCGAAGCGCGCATTGTGCGGTGGGCGCGTGTCGATGACCTGACGCGCCACGATGGTGCCGGCGCTGGTGGTCACCTCGACGCCGTCGGCGCTGGCCTTGATGGCCCCGGCGCGCACGCCCTGTTCTAGCGTGATGCGCGGCGCAGCGGCGATCGCCCGCAGCGCGGCGTCATAAATTGTGCTGCTGCGCAAGAAGGCGTAGCGCCAGCCTGCGGCGTTCGCGACCAGACTCGCACCGCCGCGCACCGAGCATCGCCAGCGCTCCCAGGTTCGCGTGGCTATTGCAGCCCAGTGGGATTCGGACGGCGTCCAGAACGCCCAGCTGCGATCGTCCGTGTAGTGGGTGCGCGGTTCCAGGATCCGCACCCTTCCGCCTGCGCCAGAATGCGCCAAGCGCTCGGCGAGCGCGAGCCCGGCGAGACCGCCGCCAAGGATCAGCAGATCGGCGCGCTCAGCCATGAGCTGTCAGCGCCCGCTGCAGGCTGGTGTCGTGAATGGCGTCGCGCCGATGCAGCCGCGGCAAACACGCGAAGGACGCCAGCGCCAGTGCCGCGTGTCCTGTTTTCGCCGCAGACCCAAGCACGGCCCGGCGGTCCCAGCTGCGATAGTCGGCGGCGGCGATCCGCCCGCCGATGGCACGGTACATGCGGGCGGCTGCAAGGATCGCGACGCGGGCGCGCACTGGCAGGAAGCCGAGGCCCGCCTCGCCGCTGGCGTAGTAGCGCTCGGCGAGCGCGAGCAGGCGCCGCGTGGCCGCCCGCAGCACGGCCTGCAGCGCGGCGTCCGGCGCGGCAATAGCGGTCGGCGCGATGTCGCCGACCCAGGTCGCCGGCAGGTAGCGGCGATCCATGCGCGCGTCGTCGCCGACGTCGCGGGCGATATTGGTGAGCTGCATCGCAATGCCGAGGTCGATAGCGAACGGCGCAGCGCGGGGATCACGCACGTCGAGCACCGCGCACATCATCAATCCGACCGTGCCAGCGACACCAAAGGCGTAGCGCAGCAGTTGCTCCTCGTCGGCGATGCGCACCGGATCAAGGTCGCTCGCGACGCCGGCCACCAGCGCCCGTGCCGGTGCGAGCAACATTCCGGTCTGCGCCTGCAGCGCCAGCAGGGCGGCAGTCCACGGATCATTGGCGCGGCCGTCGATCAGCGCGCGGGAGACCGCCGCCAATGCGCAGCGGGCCGCTTGCGCATCGGGCGCATCGTCGGCGAGGTCATCGACGTGCCGGCAGAACGCGTACAGCGTGGCCGCACGGCTGGCATGCACGCGCGCCAGCAGATGGCTGGCCACGAAGAACGTTCGGCCATGGCAGCGCAGCACGTCACGGGCGTCATTGCGCGCGTTGCTGCGTGGATTGATGCGCCCGGCGGCCATGGCGCTCATGTCGACAAGGGTTCCGGCTGGCCGCGGCCGCGCGCCAACTCGGCCGCGGCACTTGGCAGCAGCCGATCGACCACTTTGGCCGAGCACAACACGCCCGGCAAACCAGCGCCGGGATGGCTGCCGGCGCCCGTCAGATACAGATTGCGTGGGCCTTCGCCGCGGTTGTGGAAGCGGAACCACGCGGACTGGCGAAAGTGCGGGGCGATCGAGAAGCCAGCGCCTGCCGGCGACAGATAGCGCGTGGCGAAGTCTTCTGGAGTCATGAAGAAATCGGCGCGGATGGCCTGCGCAAGGCCCGGCAGGATCGTCGCGCCGAGCGCGGCAACCACGCGATCGCGCAGGCGCGGGCCTTCGACGGCCCAGTCGATGCCGGCGGTGAGATTGGGCACCGGCACCAGCGCGTAGAAACTGTCGCAGCCTTGCGGGGCGAAGCTTGGGTCGGTCGCGGTGGGCCGATGCAAGTAAATCGAGAAGTCTTTGGCCAGCACCTTGCGGTGGAAGATGTCATTGAGCAATTCGCGGTAGCGCGGTCCCATCCAAATGGTGTGATGGGCAACGTCAGGGTATTGCCGGGCGCTGCCGAAATACAGCACGAAAAGGCCCATGGATTGTTCAGAGTAGCGTGCCTTTAATCGCGCGGAAAGCTTGCTGGCGGTGCGTGGCAGCAGCGCGTTGTAGAGGTGTACGGGGTCGGCGTTGGACACCAGGTGGTCGGCCTCGATGCGTTCGCCGTCGGCGGTGCGCACCGCGCGCACCAGGCCGCTGTCGACCTCGATTGATGTAACCGTGGTATTGAGTCGCACCTCAATGCCTTGTTCACGCATCAGCCGCCCGAGCCCGTCTACCAGCGCGCCAGTGCCACCCATCGCGAAGTGCACGCCGTGCGCGCGCTCAAGAAAATGAATCAGCCCGTAAATACTGGTGGTGTCGAAGGGATTCCCGCCGACTAGCAGCGGCTGGATCGAAAACGCTTGGCGGATCTTGTCGTGTTTGATGCAGCGCGACACCATCTGCCACACGGTTCGATAGGCACCGAGGCGCAGCAGATGCGGCACCTGGCGCAGCATGAATAAGAAGCCATGAAAGGGCGCGTCGGCCAGTTTGGTGAAACCGACATCGTAGATCTTCTTCGATTGCTCCAGCAGCGCGCGGTAGCCGGCTGCATCCGGCGGGTGGATACGCTCGATTTCAGCGAGGGTCTGCTCAATGCCGCCGCCGTAATCAAAGGTGTCACCGTCGTCGAAGCGGAAGCGATACCAGAGTGGCAGCGGAACAATTTTGACGTAGTCAGCGGTGGCCTTGCCGAACAGGGCGAACAATTCGTCGAACAAAAACGGCGCGGTAAGTACGGTCGGCCCGGCGTCGTGCCGGAAACCCTCCTTCTCAAACACCTGCGCCCGCCCGCCCAGCCGCGGGCAGCGGTCGAGCAAAGTCACGTCGTGGCCTTTCGCACGGGCGCGCAGGGCCGCTGCCATGCCGCCGAAACCGCCGCCGATGACGACGACGCGGCTCATGCGGGAACCCTGGTCTGGGTCAACATTGCCACGTGCCGACGAGCCTGCGTGGCCATCAGTTGGCCGCTGTCCTGCGGCAGCCGCGCGGCTGCCGCCAGACATTGCTGGAAGCGCTCAATGGCGAGCGCGCGGGCAGCCTCGCGGGGTTGCCGCTCGCCGCGGGCAGCGAGCACAGCGACGATGTTGATCTCCTCGTTGAGCGCATCGCGCTCGACGTCGTCGAGGTCATCGGCCGCTTGGTAGCCGACCGCGAACAGCGAGCCGGCCTCGACCGCCGCGCTAATAGCGTCGGTCCGCCCGGCAAGTGCCAGCGCTAGTTCTAGCGGGAGAATCAACAGCGGAGCAGATTTGCCCTGGGCGACCCGCTCATAGGTGTAGAGCGAGTTGAGCTTGGCGCCCTGCAGAGCGAGATCATCGCACTGCCCGCGGATCACCGCGCCCACGCGCTGGTGCATCCGCGTGATAAGTTGCCCCGCGGCGGCTCCGGTGGGCGCCAAGGCGCCGTAGGCGGCTGACAGTAACAAGTCGCCGACGCAGATCGCCGCGGCGTCGCCATGCCGGCGCCAAACCGTGTCTAGTCCGCGGCGTTGGGTGTCTCGATCCTGCAGGTCGTCGTGAACCAAGGACGCGTTGTGGAGCAATTCGCAGGCGGCCGCGACGGCGACAGCCTGATCATGTGGCACACGCAGCGCGCTGCAAGCGTGAAGAGCGAGTCTCGCGCGAATGCGCGAACCACCCGCAGAAAGGTGAAGGACGGCGGCTTCGCCGGCAACGCCCACATCGTGCGTAACGAGCGAGCGCATGCGCTGCTCGACTTGAATGAGACTGGATGCCGCGTCATTGCTTTGCATGGACGCCTCGCAGGACAACTCCGGAGAAACGGGACAGGACGCCGGACTGACCGGGCCCTGCCCCGCTGTGCCCCGCTGGGGGGGTTACATCCGCGAGGGGTTTTAAGCCTTCGCGCCCTCTGCCTCGGACTTGCGCACGGCGATGGCGAAGATCACCAAGCCAAACACGGCCTTAGCGGTGATGTCCGCGATGGTGTAACCAACTTCGATTCCCGCTCGGGTGGTGCCGCCGTCGAGCGAAAGCAAGAAGGGCAAGAAGTACACCACCGGGTAGAAGAACCACGACACCACCACCAAGTTACGGGCGAGGCGGATGAGGCCACGCACGCTGTCTGGCTGGCGCTCAATGGCTTCGCCGAGGCTGCTGTAGAGCGTGAAAACGATATACAGGAACGGAATCATCGATAGCGCACCCCAGATGAAGCGGGTGGAGTCGATGCCGCCCGAGACTTCACCCGGGTAGCCGAGCAAGATCATCAGTGCTGCGGCGCCGCCGAGCTTGATCGACTTCGACACCGTTTCGGTCTGCGACAGCCGCATCACCAGGATCAGTTCGATCAACAACAGCGGTACGGTCAGCAGCCAATCGACATAGCGATAGGCATGGTTGAAGCTCGCGCCGGTCACGGTGACGACACCGTTTGCCACCTCATAAGCCTCGCCCCAACTGTCAAAGATCCGCCAGTAGTGGTAGAACGCGATGAAAGTCACCAGACCGGTGATCGTTACCGCGGTTTTGTAGTGGTGCGAAACTTGCGAACGACCGAACCAAAAGAACAAAGTTGCCGCGGCGAAGGTGGCAATGCCGAACGAAAAAGCGTTGTAGACCAGCGAAAACTGGCCCGCAGTCAAAGTTTCCATGAAATAACTCCCGTACCTGTACCTGATGGTTATGATGACGACCGATCGACCCGAACCTGAAAAAGCACGGCTGAGCGTGCCAGTAGCGGGGCAAAACACCTGACACAGTGCTGTCCCCGCCCACTGACCATCACAATTCCCCCCTCCGCAGTCGCCGCCTAATCGCGACTACGGCTGGTAGCATCTTCGGGTGTGCTGCCCGGTTCCCTTGCAGCCCTGCGGAGTCAACACCTACCAGCGTGCAGGTCACGTACAGGCCCTGTTCATAGTGCGTGATTATGCGGTCGAAGCGCGCTAGCAGCCTGTCGGGCTTTGCGCGTGAGATGCGTTGTGTGGCTAGCACAGGCTCGAAAGAACATCGGCGGCGTTCAAAATCAATCCGAGACTGAGTTGAAAATGATCGCCAAAAGGACTACCGGCGCACTCGCGAGGAAAGCCCGACAGGCTGCTAGCCAAGGCACTCCACTGCGTGCCGACCGCGACGATGATGAAACCCAACGATGAAGGCTGACTTTGTGCGAAGACAAACGCACGCGGCTCTCACCCAGAGCAGGTCTGGAACTCAAACGGGATGGTCATGGTCGCGCCGTCTTGCCCGGGGCCGGCGAAACTTGCTTTCAGCATATCGCCGTCCCGGTGATATTCGATGGGTTGTGGAAAGTCGTGATCGAGATTGCTAAAGCGGATCCAGTTAGGCCCTCCAGCGCTGCGTTTGAAGGAGGTGCCCGCCGCGCCGTTCGGCTGCGCGATGTGGGTTGGTACCTCGTCTATATGGGTGATGCGTAGGAACTCAAACTGCGTAGGCTTGCCCGCCACCGCGGTTCGATTGACCCCCAACATCAATTCGCCTGCGGGAGGCAGCCAATGTTCCTCCCCCCAGTTCTCTAGCGTTAGTTGCGCACCAATGCCCGGCAAGCCAGGCTGGCATGGCCTCAGTTTGAGCACTAACCTAGAAACCTCATTTCACCTATTGGGTGAATGAATCAATCAACTGAAAAGTCAAAAGAATCAGCGTGCTATGGGCGATGAGAAGCGGTCAACTGGGTTTTTTAGGATCATTGATCTAACAACGCAGCACGCAGACTTCGCTGAGCCGCTGCTTGCCGCCTGTAGCCATTACGCAAATGATCACGATGCAACTCAGATTTGGCGATTTCTACGTGGCAGCCGCATTTGTACGCGGACATGCACACCCAGACAGTCGCTTATGAGCAAGGAACTCGACAAGCCGTTCTGGAATACCCTCAATAGCCGCCACCGCGCGCTGGTCTGCACGCACCCGGATTACCTGGGGCGCGGTTAGGCAAGGCGATTGACGGCGTGCTTGAGCAACGACGCGCTGGCGCGGGCGTCTGCCATTTCTGCACGTTAGTTACGAAAACCCACGCGCCAAAATGGTTTACAAACAGCTCGGCTATCGCGTGCGAGTGGATTTCGCGTGCGAGTACATTCCATTCTGAGCCTTGCGCCGGCCAGGTTGAATCACACACGTTCCTCTTGGCGAAGCAATATCACGCTGTTATGCTTCGCAGCTCTCTTGGGCGCATAGCTCAGCGGTAGAGCACTACCTTGACATGGTAGGGGTCACAGGTTCGATCCCTGTTGCGCCCACCACTCGCTAGCCGTTCGGCGCGGGTGCCAAGAGAAAAAGTGGGGCATCCGATTCGGCGATGACCCCGCGAAAACTGCAAGCAAAACCAAAACAGGATTGCGCAAACTGCCAAGGCCGCGCTGCATCAACCTGCGCACGCAGAAGTGCGGTCAGAAATCTCGGCCCGATGCCGCGCTGTCTTCAGCTTTTCTCCAACCGCGATGATCGCCTGAATTGCTGGAATGAGTTCCAGCCCAAGTTCGCTCAGCGCGTATTCGGCAGAGGGCGGCGAACTGTGCAGCACTCGCCGACTGATCACGCCGCGGCTTTCCAACTCACGCAGCCGCGCGCTCAGCACCCGCGCAGAGATTTTCGGAATGTCGTGGCGCAGTTCGCCAAATCGGCGCGGACCGGCGCCCAGGTACCAAATCACATTGGGTGCCCAAGCGCCACTCAGTAGCGACATACATGCAGTCAGCGGACAAGCCGGCGGCGGCGCGAGCACCTTGCTCTTGCGTAGTGGTAATCCCATCGATATTCCAGAGTCAGCAAGTAACCATTTGGATACTACATTCTATAAGTAACCAGTTGATACCAGCTATTCACAGGTAACCATCTATGGCTAGCATGCGCGCAGTTCGATTGAGGGCAGCTTTGATGCAGCACAAGGATTTCACCACCCGTCTGCAATTGCGCCATGCAATCGTACAAGGCCCGTTCGGTGGGTCATTGTCCACCGCACGGCTTGCAGCATGCGTAAGCGATCATCGTAGCGGCCTGTCGGGCGCAATGCAGATCGTCTGATTTCGCCACACAAACCGCGCATCCGCCACTCAAGTTGTTGTTGAGCATCACGCAAATCACCCCTACCCACACGGAGACAGCCATGAAGCTCTATTACTCACCCGGTGCTTGTTCCTTATCGACACACATCGTTGCGCTTGAAGCGGGCATTCCGCTGAGCTTGGAACGCGTCGACATCCGCGCCAAAACCACTGAAACCGGCGCTGATTTCTTGTCGATTACCGCAAAAGGCTATGTGCCTGCGCTGCAGTTTGACGATGGTGAGGTGCTGACCGAAGGCGTCGCCATCATGCAATACCTGGCCGACCTCAAACCGGAATCCGGCTTGGCCCCGAGCAATGGCACGCTGCCGCGCTATCGTCTGCAGGAGTGGCTGACCTATATCAATTCCGAATTGCACAAATCCTACAGCCCGCTGTTTAACCCAGCCATCAGCGACGAGAACCGAGTAGAGCGCGCCGAGTACTTACGCCAACGCTATCGACTGGTGGAAGCGCAGTTGGCGGGCCAAGCTTATTTGCTTGGCGAACAGTTTACCGTCGCTGACGCCTATCTTTTCGTGGTCACCAACTGGGCGCGTATGGTCAAACTGGACCTCAGCGACTTCCCAGCCTTGCTGGCGTTCCAACAGCGCGTTGTCGAACGTCCGTCCGTGCAAGCCGCACTGCGCGCTGAGGGATTGGTGAAATAGGTTGTTAGAAAGCGCGGAGGTGAGGTCAGCGGCATAGCCGCTGCCCCCTCGACGCCGGGCGAAGGAATGGGCTGCTCAATTGATCTTGAGCAGCTCCACTTCAAAAATCAGCGTGGCGTTCGGCGGAATGACACCACCCGCACCCGCAGCGCCATAACCAAGTTCAGATGGAATTGTCAGCCGGTACTTAGACCCGACCGACATCAGTTGCAGTCCTTCGGTCCAGCCTTTGATGACCCGATTCAACGGGAAACTGAGCGGCACACCGCGGTCGTAGGAGCTATCAAAGGGCGTGCCATCAGTCAGCGTGCCCTTGTAATGCACAGTGACAGAATCGGTGGCTTGCGGCTTTGGCCCAGAGCCTTCGGTCAACACTTCGTATTTCAGGCCGCTGGCGGTGCTCATCACTTTGGTGGTTCCTTCAGTTGTTTTGGCAGCGGTGGCCGCCGGCGGGGTGCTGTCGCTAGCTTGCGCGTAGCCGCTGGCGGTACATGCGAGGGCAAAACCCAGCAAAGCTGGGAGCAAAATTGGCTTCATGGTCTGCGTCCGATGATCGGTCGCCCGGATCATCGCTGGTCCCAAGCCGCTTTGATAGAGCTGAGCGGAGCTTGCGCTACCAAGGCCAAAGCCCATTAACGACACTCCGCCGGCAAGTAGCGGCTGTCCACGTCGGTGACTGCACTACCTTCATTCATCTCACCAAACATACCGCAAGCAAATGATTTTAATGCATTTTTTTAGCGTTGATGCGTAGGTCACGTTGGCCGCAGGCCTACGTGACATCGGAGCACTAAGGCGTTGATGCGTAGGTCACGTTGGCCACAGGCCTACGTGACATCGGAACACTAAGGCGTTGATGCGTAGGTCACGTTGGCCGCAGGCCTACGTGACATCGGAGCACTAAGGCTTTGATTAGTCGTAGGTCACGTTGGCCGCAGGCCTACGTGACATCGGAACACGGTCACGTAGCCCTGCGGGCAACGTGACCTACGACTTTTTTTACTCCCAATCGGAGCGAAAGTCCCACTCAGTTTGATGCGCGAATAAGCGCGCCGGGGCGACCGGGCTCTCAACAAGCGGGTCATCGGCGCCGCCGCCCGAATTTCCGCAGCGCCAATCGATACCACTCGTTTGGTCTGCTCAAGCAACGCTTGAGCAAACGGCTCAGCAGCAGCCGCACTGAGCAGCGGGCGCAAGGCCTCCACATCTGCCCAGGCCACGAAGCCATGGCCTACCGAATCAATTTCACGTTTCAAAGCCAGTTCAGCGCGCGCTTGGCAAGCACAGCGCCCAGTTGCGCTGCGTCGTCGAAGTCAAGCACCAGGCTGGCATAGACGTCGGCCGCTGGCGACGCAATTTTTCCCGCGGCGACCAGCACAATTTCGATCGGCGAGTTCAAGCGGTAAAGTAAACCCGCCAACGGCAGGGCTGTTTCACCAGACAGAGCGTCTTTGGCCATGTCAGCACGCAGCTTGGCCACCGCCGCCACATAGTCCTTGCTGTGAGACATGCGATCGTTCGTCTTACCAGCGGGCCCGAGGAGGGTGCGCCACGGGCTGGGTGAGCGGAAATAGGCGATCGTACCGGGCGGCAGCCGTTCGCGTAACCAAGGCGGCGCCGAAAATGCCGCGTCTTGCGCAGCGCTATCGGCCATAGGCACCGTAGATGCCGATTGATCGGCGGCGCGGCTGCAGGAAAGACCGTTAACCGCCAACAGCAGTAGCAGCAAGCGTGGTCACCAATGGTAAAGAAAAATGATCGCACATCCCTGCCCGGCGCCGTCAAATCACCGCAATGGCACGCCTGACACATCCAGCAGATCGCCTAGCTGCGCTCCAATGCGTTCGGCCGTGCCGGCGTTTAGCTCCAATACGTAACGCGCTGGCGCTTGGCTGGGATAACTCGGGCAACGATCGCCCAATGAACAGGGAGGCGTATTTAAACTCCAACCGACCATTTTCCATTGTTCATCGAAATACAGAATATCCAGCGGTATGCGCGTATTTTTCATCCAGAATGCTTGTGCTTCTTGCCGCTCAAATAGAAACAACATGCCAGCGTCGGCAGCCATCTGGTCGCGATACATCAGACCACGCGCGCGCTCAGCATCGTCGTCTGCTAACTCAACACTAAAGACTTGGCCGCGCAGTTGAACCTGCGCTTGCTGCGCCGCACATCCGCCGTTCAGTATCAGCGCACACAACAAGGTCAGACGATTCAACATGGCAGTAGGATCCTTCGAAAGGTCAAGTTGATGCGCTCAGCCATGGGTCGTCGGGATTTCATCAGTGCATGCGCGTAAGCAGACTGCGTGCCGCCCGCCATCAGCAATAAGCTGCCATTGCCCAATTCGATACTGGCGCGCGGACCACCGGCTGTTTTGCTGCGAAAACGCAGCTGTCGAGTAGCGCCCAGACTCACCGACGCGATCAGCGGTTCTGCACCGAGTTCGGTCTCGTCGTCGCTGTGCCAGCCCATGCTGTCTTGCCCGTCTCGGTATCGATTGACCAGGACGCTGTTAAAACACACACCAAGCTCGTCTTGCAAACGTGTTCGGATGTGCACCAGGGTCGGTGTCCAGGGCAAGGGCTCGTGGCGTACGCGCGAATAGGTGTAGCTGGCGCCGGCGTCGCCAATCCACGCGGACAAGCGCGGCGATGGCAGTTCGCGACCAAACATCCGCACGCGATGCTGGCTGTACGGCACCTCGACCCGTAAGTTGTCGAGGGCGGCTTGCGCCGCCGCCGGGTGGAGCCACTCGCCGTCGTAACTGACGTCGGCGCCTGGCAGGTCAAGAAAATGTGCCGTAAAGCTCACTCTTCTACAAATTCGGCGTCGTTGGCATGATTTCCCACCCAAGCCATACCGTTGTCGCAAGCGGCGTCAGTCGCGTACATTTGACTAGTGCCAATCACTTGGTGGTTGCGTGAATTAAGCACGAAGTACGGACGGCCATCCGCTGCCTCGCGCTTTTCGAATCGTGACGTGTCGGCGGCGTTGGTGCGCACCGATTCGATGCCATTCAAACAGCTCTCGCGCGTGTTATAGCCCTCGCTGCTGAGAATCGTCTGATCATTGCTCGCACACAGTACAAACTGGTACTGGCCGTCACGGCGACGACTCACCACGAACTTACCTGCCATAGATTCCCCCTGTTCGATCGAGATTCGACCGCGGCGAAGTCTGCCTCAGATCGCCGCGCGGGAGTAGCGTGATTCGCCGTGCAGCGAGCTTTGCGACCCTACTTCTGCCTAGCGTGAGCCGCGCTCCTGGCCGGCCCACCCTTATTCACTGCGCGAAACGATCGGTTGCTTGGATCAGCTCGTGCACGTTGCCGGCTTCAAAGGCAGAGTGGCCAGCGTCGGGCACGATGCGTAGGTCGGCCTCCGGCCAAGCTTGGTGCAGGTCCCAGGCCGAGCGCATCGGGCACACCACATCGTAGCGACCTTGCACAATCACCGCGCGAATGTCTTTTAGACGATAGGCATTAGCCAGCAACTGGTCGTCGCGGTCAAGAAACCCACCATTGACGAAGTAGTGGCATTCGATTCGCGCAAATGCCAGTGCGAACAAATCTGCCGCCGATGCCTCGACATGATTGGGATCTTGGTTGAGAAAACTGGTCCGTGCTTCCCATACTGACCACGCCTTGGCCGCTTCCAATTGCACCGCCGGATCGGGTGAGGTCAACCGGCGGTGATAAGCGCTCATTAAATCACCGTGTTCAACGGCCGGGATCGCCGCCAGGTAATCGCCCCAGGCGTCGGCAAACAGGGCGTCGGCGCCCGCTTGATAGAACCATTCGAGCTCCGAGCGGCGCAACATAAAAATGCCGCGTAGCACTAACTCGCTGACCCGCTGCGGATGGGTTTGCGCGTACGCCAGGGCCAAAGTGGAACCCCAAGAACCACCGAACACTTGCCAACGCTCGATGTCCAGATGCTTGCGCAAACGCTCGATATCGGCGACCAAATGCCAAGTGGTATTGGCAACTAAACTGGCATGCGGTGTGGAGCGCCCACAACCCCGTTGGTCGAATGAAACGATGCGATATTTGTCCGGATTGAAAAAGCGCCGCGCCTTCGGGCTACAACCTGCACCCGGACCGCCATGCAAAAAAACCACTGGCTTGCCCTGCGGGTTGCCGCTTTGTTCAAAGTACAACTGGTGCCCGTCACCCACCGGCAAACGACCGGTCTCAAAGGCCTCAATCTCCGGATAGAGCTCACGTCGTTTCATGCTGGCACTCCCAAGATTGCGCTCGTCGAATCGCTGAAAAACAAACGGCGACACGGGGTTACCGGTCGCCGTTGGCATAAAAACCATAAATTGGTCGGGGCGGAGAGATTCGAACTCTCGACCCCTACAACCCCATTGTAGTGCGCTACCAGGCTGCGCTACGCCCCGACCGAAGGAGGCGCAGCCTACACGAAGGCGCGGCCAATGGGTAGCGCGGTGTTGAGAACAGGTGGGAGTCAAAGTGATGGGGTGATCCATGGCCCCAGGCGGGCGTTGTAGGCTGACGCTTTTCCTGCATGGTGGGGAAGAAGCGTTCGATCACAGATCGAACCCACCAAAGGCCCAGGTCTGGTGGGTCGGCGCTGTACGCTGACGCTTTTCCTCCATGGTGGGTTTCTCTGCTTGCTCCGAGCGTTGCTCTGCACCTACATCATGGGTGGCAACTTCAGTTTGGCGCGCACCCGTTTAGAACGTCTTCAGCCCTCCCGCGCCGCAATGGCACGCTGCAACGGCGCTGGCAACAGTTTCGACAGCGTCGCGTGCAGCGCGGCTTCGCGTTTATTCCACCAGATGCCGACGAATACGATGCCTATACCAAATGCGCCGAGCACGACGGTAAACACCAGGCTGTCTTTGAATACCGAATAACTCAGGTACCCCAAATAGCCGATCACACCGAGCGCGCCAAATACGGTGAATACGCGGCGGGCCAGCGCTGCGCCAATCAGGATTAGTCCGATATTAATCAGAGCGTAAATCAACTTGCCAAATTCGGAACCGGAGTCTTGCGAACTGAGCCCGCCCCAAAAAGTCAGCACACCAATCACATATAACCAGAATGCAAAATCACGGCGATCCAAGCGCATCGCGGCTTGCGCGTATTGTCGCAACTCAATCCACAGCGCAATTCCCACCATCCCTGCGCCAAACAACATTGAGATCGTCGCGCGCAGTTTCCAGCCAGCCTCGCTGAACCAACCTTCACTGTCGTTGGCCAAATAGGCGGCGAAATCCATGCTCATGTACCACAGGGTTATCGAGATCGGCAGCATTGCGAACGGCAATCGAAAGCGCCACAACACGGCGGCACCAGCGGCCAGCGTCGCGAACTCCATCATTAACCAACGCCAATCGATCCAATAATGGTAATCGCGATAACTTTGCTCACCCGCCCAAGCGCCGCTCACGTGCTGTAGCGCAAATACCACCATCGGCACCGCGGCGATCAATAAAGCCGCCATTGTGCCGGCGGCGATGGGCTGGCGTTCCACTTCAACAAAGCGTCTGGTTAGCGCATACGCAAGCAGCATCACGCCCAATCCCAACACCAACAGCGGCCAAGCGCCCATGGTGTCCCAGGCGATGGTGATGAAAATCGAGATTGAGCCAATCGCAATCAAGCCGCCAAAGTAGTACAACAAATGCGCCATCTTGAAGCGCGGCTCGTGCTCGGCGGCCTCAGCTGTCAAAAAAGTCCACAGGCTGTTGGCGCGCTCGGCATCCAGCACACCCGCAGCGACGGCTTCGTCTAATCGAGCTTGAGTTAGGTCGACGCGCATCGATATTGCTCCAGTGATCGAACCAGGATGATGCTAGCCCGACTAGGATGCGCTGGGCGCAGCGCTGCGATCAATTGGATTCGAAGCCAAATACGCAATCCAGCATGATTGAAGGCTATTTCGATGGATATGGGTGATGACAACTAGCAGTCTGTCGGGCTTTGCGCGTGAGATGCGTTGTGAGGCTTAAGCGCATGGCTGCAAGGCGCGGCGCGCAGGCAATGGCTCTTCCATGCCTAAGGGCTCGTTCGTGAATTACTTGGACTTTTTGCTCGCCGGCTTGCTCAAACGCGATGGCACCCTGGTGCTGGTCGGCGTTCCCGAGCACGCACACCCGTCGCCGAATGTAGCCAACCTCATTTTCAAACGCCGCAGCATCGCCGGTTCGCTGATCGGCGGGCTTAAAGAAACCGAAGAAATTCTCGACTTCTGCGCCGCCAAAGGCATCGTCGCCGACATCGAGATGATCAGCGCGCAACAGATTGAACAAGCCTATGCGCGCATGGTCAAAAGCGATGTCAAGTATCGCTTTGTGATCGACAACGCGAGCTTGGGTAAGTCTCAAGCGTAGCTTATTGATTGTGGACAGCCGCGACACCTGTCCTGGCTCACCAGACTTCCCTCAGGCGCAAATGGCCAATAAGCAATCCAAGCCACCGAGCATTCACTGGCCGCTCGCGGTTGGTTGGAAAGCAAAGTTAGCCGAGTTCGGCGCGCTTATCGTCCATCAAGTCCCTCTGGATGCCGACAACCGCAGCCTGCACGGTGTTGCCACGCAACTGGGCACCGCGTCGCTGCGCGCCATTGACCGGGGTTTGGCCGAAGCAAACGGTGTGCAGCGGGTGGAAGCGCTCGCCGCAGCGGTTCGCGATCGATTCGGCAAACCACTCAAGTCGGCCAATCACGATTCCTTTGATCTGCACACTGACGAGAGCTTCTTTGCCGATCCGGCGCGCTACGTGCTGTTGCATTGCTGGCGCGCGGCAAGCGAAGGCGCCACGGTGCTGGCCGATACCCGTCAGTTACAGTCAGCGCTTGCTCGGGTCGAATGGTTAGCCTGGACGCAATTACGCCTGCCCTACCCGTGCGGCGAGCACTGTTCCATCAACACCCGCGGCGTGGTGCGCTTCAATGCGGCCGAATGCGAACAAGCGCAGCTGACGACCACCCAACGCCACTGGCTGACGCGCTTTTCTGCAACGCTGCAGCGCATCGCAATTCAGATCGCGCTGCGGCCGGGCGACCTGTTGATCATTGATAATCATCGTTTTTTACACGGTCGCCGCGCATTTGCCGCCGACAGCGGTCGCATGCTGAAACGTTTGCGGATAGCTGATTCGGAGATATGACTGTCGTGGATTCGAACTGTCATAGAAGTGGAGCCAGCCCAGCCGCAACATCCCTGAACGCGGCCAGCGCCGCTTCCAGCTGGTCGATAATCTGTTGCTGCAGCACGTCTGGCGGCGGCAAGTTATCGAGGTTTTCCAGGCTGTTGTCTTTCAGCCAGAAGACCTCATCGACCGATGCTCTACACATATCCGGCGTAGTGCGCGGATATGACCGGACCACCGCCGGATAGCACCGGATCTTGCTGACACCTCATTGACGAGGTCTACGGCTATAGCGGGAATCGTGTCGACTGGTGATCGGACCTTTCAGGGCCAAGATGCCCCGTGCTGCGGATAGCAGCGGTCAGTTGAGCTGGATGTGGGCCAAGGGCCTTTTCCATAGCAGGCTGGGCAACGCTCAATGCCATCAAGTTAAGCAACGTCATCCCAAAATGTCGCCAAAGCGGCGCTGTGGCTTTGCGCTCCACCGGTGCAACGGCATGAGCACAACTCGGCGTTCCACAGGGCTATCCGTGCTTCGGTAGTCCGCGCCGGGTAGGCTTCTCCATGAACCCATCGCGTAACTCTTCGATTCGTCATTGCGAGGTCTTCGACGCACCAGCGGCGACGGCCGTGGCAACCCAGGGACGTTGGCGGTGGCTTTAAGCGAACGTCCCTTTATTGCCGCGGTCGCTTTAGGCTCCCTCGCAAAGACCAGTCTGGTGGGTTCAACGGCGTGCATTTTCGGGCTGAAAAAGGACGCTCGCAATGACCGGTCTGGTGGGTTCGGGTGCGCAGTTTCCGACCGGAACTGAAGATCTCGCTATGACGCCGCTGGGCAGCCCGCAGCAGTTTGACTCGCACTTCCGCGGTTCAGCTTCACAACGCAGGCTGCGCGCGGCGCTGCTATCCTCGCGCGCCCTTGTGGGTGGCTTGTTAGGCTGTCGATGTCGAATCTGCTGTCTTTGGCTTTGCCGCGTGCGCCGATGTTGTGGAAGCGCTGGCGGCCGTTGCATGGCGCTGCGCATGCGCTGGCGCTGACCGAAACCGCGCGTCAGTCGGGGCGGGTGATTGTTGCGGTGGCGCATGATTCGGCCAGTGCGCACGCGCTGGAAGCGGATCTCACGGCGCTGATTGAGCCCGGCGTGCCGGTTTTGCATTTTCCTGATTGGGAAACGCTGCCCTACGATCTATTTGCGCCGCATCCGGATATCGTTTCGCAACGCATTGCCACTTTGTACCGTTTGCCGTCGGTCAAGAGCGGCGTGCTGGTGGTGCCAGTTTCGACCTTGATGCAGCGGCTGCCGCCGACGCGCTACATTGGCGATCGCGTGCTGATGCTCAAGCGTGGCGATCGTCTGGATCTGGAAACCGAGGCCAAACGGCTGGAACAAGCCGGCTATCGACGCGTCGGCCAGGTCATTGAGGCGGGCGATTTTGCGATTCGTGGCAGCTTGCTCGATCTTTATCCGGCGGGTTCGGCGGTGCCTTACCGCATTGAATTGCTGGACGATGAAATCGATACGCTGCGCGCGTTTGATACCGAAACGCAGCGTTCGGCTGGCACGGTCGAACGCATTCAGTTGTTGCCGGCGCGTGAGTTCCCGTTTGATGAGGCTGATCAGCGGCGCGTCCGTGAGGCGATTCGCGAGCGTTTTGATCTGGATGTGCGGCGCTCGGCGCTCTATCAGGATCTGAAAAACGGCAGTGCGCCATCCGGTATCGAGTATTACCTGCCGTTGTTTTTCGACTCGACGGCCACGTTGTTCGACTATTTGCCGAAAAACAGCCTGTTGGTGCTGGAAGACAGTGCACTGGCGGCCGCCGAGCAGTTTTTTTCGTCCACGCGCGAGCGCTATGAACAACGCGGCCACGATCTGGAACGACCGATTCTGCCGCCGGGCGAGTTGTATTTGCCGCCCGATGAACTTCGCGAACTGCTGAACAAGCGCGAACGGGTGTTGATCGGCGCCCACAGCGATGCCAGCGACACCGGCTCGCAACCGGCGCCCACCCTGCCCGTGCTGCGCAAAGGTGAGGAGCCGGCGACCGAACTCAAGGCCTTTCTGCAGGCGTATCCGGGCCGTGTGTTGCTAGCGGCCGATTCGCCGGGCCGTCGCGAGGCGCTGATTGATCTGCTTGCTAGCACCGACCTTCGACCACAAACCGTTGATAGTTGGGAATCTTTCCGCGCCGGCACGATGCGCTGGGCGATTGCGGTGGCAACGCTGTCGGACGGTTTTGCGTTGACCGATCCGGCGCTCACCGTGCTGACCGAGCGCCAGTTGTACGGCGAACGGGCGCGCCAGGAGCGGCGCCGGCGCAAATCTGAGCGCGATCCAGAATCGATCATCCGCGATCTGGGCGAGTTATCCGAAGGCGCACCGGTGGTCCACTACGACCACGGCGTCGGTCGTTATCGCGGTTTGATTTTGCTCGATATCGGCGGCATGCCGGGCGAGTTTGTCAGCATCGAATATGCCGGCGGCGACAAATTGTACGTGCCGGTTTCAGGCCTGGATCTGATCAGCCGCTACACCGGCGGCGCACCCGAACACGCACCACTGCACTCCTTGGGCAATGACGCCTGGGAAAAAGCCAAAAAGCGCGCCGCCGAAAAAGTGCGCGATGTGGCTGCCGAATTATTGGAGCTATACGCCAAACGCCGCGCACGCGTGGCCGAGCCGATCGAAATTGATCGCGGATTGTATGAACAGTTTGCCGCCGGCTTTGCATTCGAAGAAACGCCAGATCAGCTGTCGGCAATCGAAGCGGTGCTCGCCGATTTGGTCAAAGCCGCGCCGATGGACCGCGTGGTCTGCGGCGATGTGGGCTTTGGCAAAACCGAGGTGGCGCTGCGTGCGGCTTTTGTCACCGCGCAAGGCGGCCGGCAGGTCGCCGTATTGGTACCCACCACGCTATTAGCCGAACAGCACTACCGCAACTTTGCCGACCGTTTTGCCGATTGGCCAATCCGCGTTGAGGTGTTATCGCGCTTCAAATCGGCCAAAGAAATCAAAGAAGCCTTGAAGGAAATGGCGGAAGGCAAGGTTGATGTGATGATTGGCACCCATCGGTTGATTCAAGATGACGTGCATTTTAAGAATCTAGGGCTGGTGATTGTCGACGAAGAACAGCGTTTTGGTGTGCGGCAAAAAGAGCAACTCAAAAAGCTGCGCGCTGAGGTCGCTTTATTGACCCTGACGGCCACGCCCATTCCGCGCACGCTCAACATGGCGCTCACCGGTTTGCGCGATTTATCGATCATTGCAACGCCGCCGCAGCACCGCTTGGCGGTGAAAACCTTTATTGCGCAATGGGATCCAATATTGCTGCGCGAGGCTTTCGAGCGCGAGCTGGGCCGTGGTGGTCAGGTGTATTTCCTGCACAACGAAGTGGACACCATCGAAAAGATGGCGCGCGACGTGGAAGCGCTGGTGCCGCAAGCGCGTATCCGCGTGGCGCACGGGCAAATGCCGGAGCGCGAATTGGAATCAGCGATGCTGGATTTCTATCGCCAGCGTTTTAACGTGTTGGTCTGCACGACGATTATCGAAAGTGGCATCGACGTGCCGACCGCCAATACCATCATCATTAATCGCGCTGATCGTTTTGGTCTGTCGCAATTGCATCAGTTGCGCGGTCGCGTGGGTCGCTCGCACCATCGCGCCTTCGCCTATTTGGTGGTGCCGAACAAAAAATTTATCACGCCGGACGCGCAAAAACGCCTTGATGCGATCGCCTCGCTAGAGGAATTGGGCGCCGGATTCACGCTATCCACCCACGATCTGGAAATCCGCGGCGCTGGCGAATTGCTCGGCGAGGGACAATCTGGTGAAATCGAAGCGGTGGGTTTCACGCTGTACACCGAGATGCTGGAGCGCGCGGTGCGCGCCGTGAAAGAAGGCCGCATCCCGGACGATCCAGACGCGATTGCGCAACGCGGTGTGGAGATTCAGCTCGGTTTGTCGGCGCTGATTCCAGACGACTACATGCCCGATGTAACCGCGCGACTGGTGCTGTACAAACGCATCAGCGGCGCACGTGACGCCGATGCACTGGACGAATTGCAAGTCGAAATGATTGATCGATTTGGACTGCTGCCCGATCCAGCGCGCAATCTCTTCATCATCACCCGGCTGAAACAGCGCGCGCAAGCGCTGGGCATCCGCAAGTTAGAACTTGGGCCCAACGGCGGACGTGTTTTGTTTGCCGCCAAAACCAAGGTTGAGCCCTTGACTGTGATTCGTCTGGTGCAACGTGAGCCAAAACGCTACGCATTCGAAGGTCAGGACAAGTTAAAGTTAAAGCGCGAAATGAACACCAACGAGGAGCGACTGAAAGTCGCCCACGAGTTATTAAACACGCTGGGAGGACGGGGATGACGGCAGCAAAAGTGAACGGGCGCGGCACCGATGGCCAAGGCACGGGGCAGCGCTCATTGCCCACCGACCACGGCGGCACGGGCAAGCGTGCGGCCTTTTCTTCACTGGCCTCGCTGCTGCTCATGCTGGCCCTGCTCAGCCTCGCATTTCCCACCTGCGCCCAATCCAACCGCATTCAGGTTGAGGTGTTGGTGATTGCGTACGTCAATCCGGAGAGTGGTTCGGCGATGTCGCCGGGCGATGCTGAGCCAAATTACGACGGCATGCTGCTGGGTGACGGCGGCGCGCTATATTCAGCTTTGCCGCGCGAGGCGCTGACTTTGGGTGGCGCCAACGATGCCCTCGCCCGCCACGCGCGCACCCGCGCCCTGCTGCACATCGGCTGGATCCAAGAAAGCGGCAGCACCCGCGCCGTGCGTTTACGTGGCAAAAACAGCGTCCGCAGCAGCGATCCCGACCGC
>Ga0163154_10003724_pt1 | contig 20762 bp, 38 predicted proteins | sample OliLakLV19MP9P1_FD_148649 | JGI IMG/M metagenome (GOLD analysis project Ga0163154, IMG submission 148649) | Freshwater microbial mat bacterial communities from Lake Vanda, McMurdo Dry Valleys, Antarctica - Oligotrophic Lake LV.19.MP9.P1 | ecosystem: Environmental > Aquatic > Freshwater > Lake >...
CGCATACTCAGCAGGGTCCATCGATCCTTGGGGGATATAATTCATATTTCACCTATTTCTTTTTAATGGAAGGCGGTAATACGCCCATGTCCTGAAGCATTCCAATCGCTGTTGCCTTGGCGGTTTGGGTGACTTGTTTTTCTTCGCCCTTTTCGCCTGCGGTAATAGCTTCGCCATTCAATTGAAATTTACCGATTGCCAAAGTTGACAGGTATGGAACGAATTGTTGGTAGCTTTGAATGTCGAGTTTTTCCGCAGCCATTTGCAAAGTCGAGTCGGTGGTAGTCCAGCTGAATTCTTCTTCTTGTTTGACAATCAATTGCGGTGCAATGCCTTTTAGAACCGGGTGCGACATGAAGGCTTCGCTGATCGCTTTACGAATCGCTTCTTGTTGCAGCATTTCATTATTAAAAGTGAAACGCGCCGGTATCTTGACGTGCTTCGTTAAAGGTACGCCAAGCTCTTTTAGCGAATTGATAACGTCCGTATCGTTGATCGGCATGTTGCTGCCACGGCGGCGCATTTCAACGCTGGCGGTAGCAATGTCCCCGGCACCGACAAACGAAGAGGGATGTTTTTTGGAAGAAATAGCTTTTTGGGCATAGATCCCGTAAGCGCGTTCTTTCATCTCGCCTTCAAGTTGCCCGCCAACGCCTTCGAGTGCGCTAATCAAAATCTTGACCGCCGCGCGTTGGTCCAAATTTGCACCAAGAGCAACGACTTCACGTTCGGAAGATCCCGATTTTTTGGTTGGGAAAACCGGCTGCGCGGTGGGTGCCGACCCGAAAAGATCCGGTACTTGCGGCTCTTTTTCTCTTTTGCCTTTGTCTTTCCCTTTGCCCTTTTTTTCGTCTACCATGATGTTACTCCTGTTGTTTACTAGCCAATGAATACTTATCGCGCCCACGGGTGCTGGGCTTTAATGATTATTACGCAGCCTTGGCATAAGATTTGGCAGTAGTTTTAGCCTTGGACACCTTGAAATGTAGAACATCGGCTTCCGAGAAAACAAGTTGCGGGCCGCCATTGCCCAAGGTGAAACCGCGTGGCGCTACTACTTTCGATAATCTGGATTTACGGCACTTGCCAAGTATTTGCAAAGCTTGCCGGTTTGTGATGTAGCCCCTAACTTGGAGTTTAGTTTGCGGTATAAATTTCTTCACACCGAATTCTTTGGCTACTTTTTTCAAATAGGCATCTACGGAGCCGGCGTAATAACGCACCAAATTTGAATTATGCTTCGCCACGACGAATTTAAGATTATGTCGCAGAATATAAAGCTGTGACCGCGAAATACCTAAAGAACTGATAACCTGTTGCGTTGTTTTCATTTCATTTCCTCCGTTATCGACGTTCATCTTGCGCTTTGACAACAGACTTTTGCTTTTCAGAGAGCGTGCATGTTGCGTGGGACTATCTCCAGGTCCTGGGAACATGTGCCCTCAATTGTGAAATTATCGTCCCACGAAAAAATACCTTCGGTATCATCGATGGTAAGTTTTGAAAATATGGGGAGGTCGTCCCATGGTCCAAGAGTTTCATCGTCCTTTTTCATACGCTCAAATAAATGCAATAATTCTTTCGTTGGCTGGATAATCATTTTGCCACCCCGTCAACTAATAAAGCTGGGAAAAGTTCTAGCAGTTCTGCGTCGTCGTCAATACCGATAGGAGTCACTCCGTCATCGGTAGTGATCCAAAATGGACTAGTGGAGAAATCTATCTCTTTACTAGAGTCATCTTCGTCCCAAGCGCGCTGGTCTTCTATCATATCCTCAGCCGATGATAGAAAAACGCCGGATTGGATCTCACAAGCAACATGCCTTGATGCCAAAATTTTACTGATCAAAATAGTTTTTTTCATTTTGCTACTCCTTGGATACCAGTTACCTAACTTACAAGGACTTATCGCGCCCACGGGTGATCGGCTTTAATTTATTTAAAACCAAGTAAATCAAGTGGTTAGCTCATACCTTGGAATGTCCGGTTAATTTCCTATGGGGGACGCCATAATGCTCAAATATTGCCTAGCTTTGATATTATTCGGTTTATTGCCGGGATTGTGCCAGGCCGCGCCAATCGAGTGCCAGGCTGGTTTTGGGCCTGGGATACGCTTATACGCCAGTTTGGACATTAATTCAAAAGAATTGATTTACCGCAATCTCCGCTCCAGCTTCAGTGTTCAGGGTATCACCACCGTAATTAGCGGGGCGGCCAATTTTACTAAGAAATACTACCTACCTTATGAACAAGGCAAAGGTATTACGTTTGCTTTCGACGGTACTCAACCGTGGTTATGTCTCGATATTAATGAGTGTTACAAATGCAATTAGATGAAGTAATCGATCAAGTTTTGGATGTGGTGGAAGCTGAACTAGGGATAGCTCTGGGATCTGGTCCGCCCCTTAAAACATCCGGCAATTTAAAAACCAAGATCGCAGTTTTTGAGCACCAAGAGATCGTGGATAACTTGGCGGACGTGTGGTGGGATAAAAATGAACCACGCGCTGATATTTTCAATAAAGCATTCGAGTGGGGCCGGCTCGTAAAACAACGCCCAGCTTACTGGGTCCGTATCGGTGATTACTGGTATTACTTCATTGGTGATGAAGCTGAAGTTCACCGCAAAATTACCGCATACGAAGAAGAGAAAGCAAAAAAAGAAGCGTCGAAAGATAAAGCTAACGAATCACTTAAAAAAATAGACCCGGATTTCCAGTTACCTACCACTTAATCAAGGAGATTTTATGGCGGACACAGATGACATCACCACAATGGAACAACCTTTAGATGAAGCCGGTGCGGCTGAAGTAGCGCACGTATACACCGAAGCTGAAATTAAAGAAGTTGCGGAAGCGCTCAATACTGGTGTCTTTCCGGTAGCGCACCACAACATCGACGAATTAATTGTTTTAGTAAATACTTTAACGGCTACGATTGATAAGGTATTCTCAGATAAGAAATTCGGCAAAGATGATTTTTTGGCCCTGCAAAGCTTGTGGGATCAATCTTGGGTTGTGGCTGGTTTGATTGCAGCTATCGAGGAAGAAGCCAAAAAGCTTGGTTTATTGTCCAAAATTAGTTTAGCGGTAAAAGGGTTTGGTGCTTTGTCCAAATTAATGAAAGCAATTAAAAAAGCCAAACAACCGTAATTAAAACTCGATGGAACTTCAATGAACCACAAGCTTGTTGCAGCCTTAAAGAAAATTACTGCGTCCGGTAGCGCAAAAGAAATTACAAAAATGTGTCGCGAGATTTTGGATGAATTCTTTTCCGATGTAATTTCTCAAGCTACCGGTAAAGCTTTACCGTTACCCATTATAAAAATCGTGAATCAATTATCAGTTAATTGGTTAGGCCGTTGTATTTTTAAATTTTCTCAACCAGATGTCACCACAATCCAAATCCAAAAAGGTTTACTTGCAGATGAAAAATCGCTGCATCGAATTTTATGTCATGAATTAATTCATCATGCCAATTTTTTAAAGAGTGGCGGCAAAGACAAAGGGCACTCCGGCTATTTCATGGAAATGGCGGCAAAATTTAATATCAAATATGGCGCAGGTTATGTAACCGAAAAATCTGATGAAACTGTTAAAATGTCAGACACCGATAAAGATTTCTATTTGGTTATTTGGCCTTTCAAACACGGGGCTTTAGGGTTTGCCTATATTCTGAAACCTTCGCTTAAACAAAAACGAGTAGTCGAAAGAATTATTCAACAGGGCGGCAAATTGGTTTTAACCAAAGATCGTGAATTTATTTATCGTGGCCGGCGTGCCGGCGGGGCTACACTGAGTGTTCCAAGGGATGAGTATCAAGAAAAACTCCGGCAGCTTTACAACAATGCTGATAATTCAGCTTTGGATAAATTGTTCCCAGGTCTTTCCAATACCGAAAGACAACTGCTCAAACAGGTGGCTTAAAATAACAGTCGTAAAAATTATCCGGTGGTGTAAAACCAAAGCGTTGTTGAGGATGACCTTTCCAAACGGTTTGGAATGCGCATGCCTAACACGCTAGGAGTATTTATGAAGTTTGTTATTGAATCGTGCATTAATGGGTGGATTGTTAAGACTTGGGATAAAGGCAGGGAAGAAACACGAGTGTTTTCTTTTTGCGATCCAGAAAATGTTTTTGAACTGGCCAAAGAACATTTCATGACCTCAATGGCCGCCAAATGGACTGATCTTCTAGAACATCTCACCACGGCGCAAAATCTTTATTTAGTTGAATGTCAGCCCTTCAGTGCTCCGCCTGATGACTTTCGCTTTTTTAGATTTCACGCCACCTATCTAAACAGAGCCCAGAAAGATTTACGCCAGCAGCTAATCGAAAACGATCGCGATTTCGATGGCCTTGACGGGTCTTTTGGGCCAAGCCAACCCATGTAATAGTTTGGCCCGGAGTAATCCGGGCCTTTCACGAATAAGTGGTTTATGATTGATATTGGGTTTGTAATCGGTAACGGCGAATCTCGTAAGAGTTTCGATTTAACTTCGTTAGTAGGCCACGGGCCTATTTACGGATGTAATGCCCTTTATCGTGATTACCCCCGCCCGGACCTTCTAGTTGCCGGCGATACTCCAATGACCGAAGAAATTCGCAAGAATTATGAAGGTAATTTTTACGAAATTAAATTGGACTCGTGGGTGGAAGCGCCGATTAAATACCCACACACCAGAGTAGCGTTGCCACCGATTGTCAATGGAAGTGATACCAATTGGTATGCTGGGGTTACTGCCACGTGGCTCATGTGCCACATTAACCATCATATGCGCTACGTGTATTTAATCGGCTTTGATATTTACGGGTCTATTGAAAATAGAAACCTCGTAAATAATTTGTATAAAGACACGCCCAATTATTGCCCGGCTGATTTTGACCACGCCCCACGGCTAAACATCGACCGGCACACCAAAAGCCTAAGCGAGTTAGTGTTTAAAGCTTTTCCGGGGGTGCAATTCCACCGTGTAGGAAATTGTAATGATGAATTCCCCCGATTTTGGAAAGATTGCCCTAATGTGGGGTTCATGTCTTATGAAGAGTTTAATGCACGCTTAAAGGGATTGACTGGCTAAATCCTTTAGGTAAAAATCATAAGCCGATTAAAGATCGGCAAGTACGTAACATTTATACAGTAAATCGCCAAGCTTTTATGTGTTTAATCTTTCAATGTTTCCGGGTCGATTAATGCCACCAACGCGCTGCGCGAAGCTTCTTCCGTGGTGACGTTGTAGCGGTGGGCCATGCGATCCATCAGTAATTTGAAACCCAAATCATGCTCAATCAATTCTTTGATTTTATCGTGTAGGTATTTGCGAACTTCAGGGTTTTTAGCGATAGCTACTATGCTGTGGTCCACGGCCAATACGGTGCGCATTGACATTTATGGCCCATCCAAAAAATCATCGACTCGATCCTGCACGTTTCCGGCCGTGCGTTGATCTGATGCAGTGTCTTTGCCGATGTCGCTGTTTGCTTTTTCTTCACGCTTTTCTTCTTTTTGGCCATTTGATCGCCATACCAAATAGGCGATACCGGCTAGAAGGAAAGCCCCTAAAGTAGCCCCCACGATTGGGTTTAAGGAAGAATAGACCGTTACGAGTTGCGGGCCTACTTGCTCCAGTAATTTTATAAGGGCGTCTATGTCCACTTTGTTATCTGTTCCGAATTAATTGTTAAATACATCCAAAGCAACCCGGCATATGCCCAAGTTAACCTCCAGCCGCACCCACGACAGGACTTCTGACCGCGTCGTAAAAGCGCACGTGTAGTACATGATTTTGTTTAAAGCTACCCGCCTTCAAACCCAAACCAACCGTGCAATAAGTAGGATGTTCGGCATCCAGGCTCAATTCGGTATCCTTAGCCACCTTCAGGAGCGTTTCGCGACGGGCTTCGCCACGGCATTGGTAGGTGTATAAAAGCTCGCTAAGTTGAGTAATAACCACCTTAAACATGAATTTGAAACCGGCCGGGCGTGTACACACGGAAAGCCCGTCTTTCGTTTCTTGTACGGGGCATTGGAAAACCACTGGTAAAACATCTCGGATTGGCCGCATGCTCGGATAAAAATATCCGGATTTAATTCCGTATTTTTCTTCTATAAGTAAGAAACTGACCACTTCAGGGTGCCCGGTGTAATATTTGCCTAAATCTATTTCAATTTCTGATTTGCCGGTGCAGTTCGTAACTAAATCGCGATTGCCATCGAGATAACGCAGCCGGCAATCCCCACGATGCTTACCTATTTTAATTTTAAATTTTGCAGCATCGTTTTCCTTGACGTGGCTGGCGGCATGCCCATTAGCCTTGATGTAATCGGTTCCGTTCCAATATTCAAATTGGAGGTTGGGCAAGCCGTCGGCAATCGGTATATCGCGGTAAGTAATGCAGCCGATTAAAGGTACGGCCAACAAAAAACTACTCAGATTTTTGATCAGATTCTTGTTCAGTTTTGGGCGCATTTTTTGCACTTTTTTTCCGATGATAATCTTGCAAGCGTGCAGCACCGATTATTAATACCTGTAACCACCTAGCAACCGGGATATTAATGCGCGGTATTAACGATAAAACAGGATCAACATATATATCCCAATAAAAAAGTATTTTACGGGTTATATGGTCATCTTCCTTGGTTTCCGTAAACGTAGCCAGAAAATTGGAAACTTGCAACAAGACGCTGACGAGCGGCGAAAAGAAGACAAAATAAGTGATTGCTTTGCCTAAAGTTCCGTACTGCTCGCTGAGGGTATTGATGATAGATATGACTACTTCTGGGTTCATAGCCACCGCCTTTTTTTATTTTGTTTGTTGCTCTTCTTGTAAAATAACGAAGACGAAAAACTTTTGGAGGATTTAATGTCCGAGATCGATAAACTTTATAATGAAGCGGTAAATACCAAGTCTGATATTAATGAGCACTTGCCACGGCTGTACGCCTACGGGTTGCTGTCCGAATCCATTTGTGAATTTGGCTGTCGGTGGGGCGTGTCAACCACGGCGTTTCTTAGGGCCGCCCCCAAACGTCTTTTGAGTTATGATTTGGAAATTTACCCACGCATGGATCAGCTTACTACGATAGCCAAAGCGGAACTCCCCGATACTGATTTCAAATTCAAATGCGCTAACGTTCTTTTCGAAGATATTGAACCGGTGGATTTGCTTTTTTTGGATTCCTATCACGTGTACGAACAAGTGCTGCAAGAGTTGGTTTACCACGCCCCGAAGGCCCAGAAATTCATAGTCTTGCACGATACGGAGGCTTTCCGCGATGTTGGGCAAACACCCGGCTATAGGGGCATTTGGCCGGCTATAGAGGGGTTTTTACTCTATAATCCTGAATGGGTGATAATAGAGCACCGTAAAAACAACAATGGTTTGACGGTATTGGCCCGTAACCCCAAGCCAGTGCGCTTTTGGAAGTAATATTAATAGCTTAAAGTAAATTAAAGCCGACCACCCGTGGGCGCGATAAGTCTTTGTAAGTAACGGCACTAGGGAGGCACAAAATGACTTATTCAATCGGGCAAATGGTTTCGCTAAATGGCAAGGAATATAAAATTGTCGGGACCAAAGCTCGGTCATTTCTTCTTGAACGTGATGGCAAGATGTTTAAAGCTACTGCGGACAAGTTGAGCAAGATTGAAGCCCAAAACAGCCGCCCCGTTCAAACCGCCTTAGAAAGACGTATCGCCTACGCACAGATTTTTGATAAATCGATTGCACTGCCAAAGTCCGAGGCTGAAATCATGCACTGGTTTTCTGTTTTAGAAAGCGAATTGTCACCGGAAAATCTTTCGTGCGACGGTGAATTGAGTCGTGCAGGTGTAGCCAACAAGCTTCGCGATATAAAAGCTTGCTGGGCAGAACTTGAAAGTAAACTAGGTAGAAAAGTGATTGGCGGGTTAGTAAAATGACCACCCTAATCGTTTTTAAAGACGGCATTGAAGTACACAGGTTTAGTATGGCTACCCACTACATCAGTTGGGTAGCGCAAGAGCTAGTCAATATCGGCTACGAGGTGAAACTTGGGCCGACCTAATATTTGAAGGGGGTTCTTATGGGACGTTTAAAAGAATATGCATTTGGGTGCGGGCTTGGTTGAAGAACGAAAACCTTTTAACGCTGTAAAGCGGGGATTTTTATGAAACCGGCAGACATCTTGAACGGAAATTGGCGCAAGCTACTATCGGCGGATATGCCGGTCGATTTAAAAGTGTGGTTGGAAGCTTTGGCTTGCCAATACAAAAAATTATTTAAAATAGAAGCCAGAAAAGATGTAGTGATGTTAGCCCCGGCTAACGCCGATATGGAAAAAATTTACGCTACATTTGTTAAAGCGCGCATAAGTTATCCCGGTGCTTTCCGTCGCGGTAATGCCAAGCTGCTTGGCTTAAAATGGTGTTTGAAATGAAGATTGAGTGTGATGTTGATTTCTTAGAAAATGAAGATGATTCAGGCCGTATGGTTAAATCAGTGCTCGCAACTTGCCCTAAGTGCGGCCACACCACCGAATCGTTTGGTCACGGCGAGCCTTCTATCAAAAGATGTTTTGCTTTGCTGGGGGAAGAGTGCCCCAACAAAGAAAACAATTTTTACGTCTTAGGACGCTAGGGGAACGCCGCCGGCTTTAATGGCGATATCAGCTGCGGGATTATAGCTTGATTCAACATCTTACGCTTTTTGTTGATTTAGACGGCGTGTTGGCTGATTTCGATTCGCACTTCAAAAATCATCACGGAAAACTATTTAGTGAATTTGAGGACGGGGAAGCTTGGGATCTCTTAAAGCAAATACCAGATTTCTGGTTAAATCTAAACCCTATGCCGGAAGCTGATGCTTTTTTAAAATCGCTGCAAAATTATGCCCCAGTAATTTTATTATCCAGCCCTGGTTCGGTCGCGTGTTGATTGATGACATGGTGCTTAACACCGCGCAATGGCGCGAGGCTGGCGGTATTTCAATACTGCATATATCTGCCGAATACACCCTGCAACAATTAAACGTAGTTGCAAATTCCTCGGAATATTTAAGCTGGTTGGCAAGCCCTGTATAAAACGTCGTTTTTAACTTGCTGAAATTATTACTATAATAAATCAAATAAATTAAACCTTGCAAAAAGCCTTACACCGTGCGACAAAGTGCATCCACTTAAGGAGGTGCTAAATGTCTTCAAACGCCGGTGTGAGAAGCCTTACAGGGTTTTATGTTAAGGCAAAAATCGAAGAGTTCCAAAGAACCAAACCGCAACACGGCTCATTTATCTTGACCGATATTTTGGGTTCAAAATGGCCAGACGAGTGTCTGCCTTTTTATGAAATGTATGGCTGCCGCGATAAAGTTGCAGGGGCGGAAATGGGTAAAGTCCTTAGCAAAGTTGCCAAAAGCCTGGGCTTAAAAGCCCAGAAAGAAAAGCGCTTCGGCAAAGTAGACGCCATCACCCGCTATTTTTTCTAGGGGATTACTGTGAATAATATTATTCAATTTCCATTAAGCAAGAAACCACTAGCACCGCTGAATTTGCCTACGGAGCATTTGAAAACGCGTGAACTGCCAGCCGGACATATAGAGTTAATTACTAATTGTATAGCAAACGGTACTCACAATTTAGTCATTTACATAGCTGCCAATGAGATGGCACCGATAGCAAATGAAATAAGTCGTCTGGAAAAACGTCTGCGTGTACAGCACTTGGCCAAATGGAATAATGCCAAAATAAATTGGTCTGGAACTTTGGGGGTTCAAAACAGGTACAACATTTACAATTTTATCTCTTGCCATGTTTTGGTGTTAAACCGCTCTATTTTTAGAATCGATAGAACAGTATTAAAAAAATTAGCCGCCGTGAACAGGGTAGCGGTTATCTCTGAAGACGGCAAAGATCGCGCTGGTGAATTATGCGTCGTAAACTAGGTTTTGAAATGATTCTGGATGGGCTGGTTGACGACCACGCTAGGCCACCCCAAGATAAATTGCGTGAAGCTTGCGCGGGCCTAAATGCGATATTGATTAACGAGCAAAGCAAAAGACTGGGATTATCTCCGTTATCTAAAAGCAGTTTGGTAGAAATGCAATTCATGGGGTTATTGTGGTTTATAGAGGGCTTAAACAACCGCAATGGTAAAAGCTCTGCTATATATAAAATTGCGGAACAATTTGGGAAGCACTTGGCGAAAACGGATTTGGATCTTCCTTGCGCCGTTATCCCCCACAAGGCTGGCACTTCTTATTGGGTTGAATTCCCTGACAACGTGGAATTTAAGACAAAGTATAAATACACCAACTGTTTAGTAACCGCAGTAGATCCGATCCATTCAGTTCAAAAGGCCCCTTGGTTTTACATCTTGGCCCTGGATTTAGATGAAGTCGGTAATAGCGCGAGCACCTTTTCGCACTTCAGCTTTGCCCTTGATTGCGAAAAGATAAGTGATCTTTTGAAAACTAAAAATACCCCGTTAACCGGATCATTGGCCTACACGCAAGACGATATTTTCCCGGACGAGATGATCGATTATGTTTTGAAATGTTTGGTCTACATCGAATCTGGCGAGCCTGACTTACATCGTGAAAAAGGTTCCGTGCCTTTAACCAAAAAACCGAAAAAGCTCCGGAGGCATTACGAAGAGTTTTGCCCTTTCGATATCGTCAACGTTGGCTATGCCTTCCATGAGAGAACCCGCCATGTGTCGGAAACGATGGTATCTGGCTTTTTTAGGTGGCAAAGGTATGGGACGGGTTTTACTAAAGTAAAATTGATTTGGGTAAACGAATTTCCGCGCAAATTTAAATTAAAATCTAGTCCTCTTGAGCAATCCATGCACTCAATTCCGGACCAAGCCACGGGTATTTCCTTGAGTTAATTTCGTGCTTGAGTAGCTTTAACACTAATTTGTTTGGCATGAAGTCGGTACCCATATACACGTCTTCGTATTTTACCTTATCACCCAGGTAATAGGTGTAAGCTGCCGCAACCGCCGAACTGCGCGATACGCCGGCCCAGAAGATGTACCTAGAACGTGACCGCGCTACTGGTAGCTACTTCCTTTACCGATCTGGTTCTAGTGTTGGAGGTGACTGCCGCTTGTCACGAACGATAGGCTCTGGCGGGGCTGACGGTCTGGTGACTATAAATCTAAAAGCTCAAGCCACTGAAACCTGCATGGCTACTGGGTGCAAGTCCTGCACGTTTAAGTCTGACGACGGAGACACAAAGTGTGTTTGTGTATCGGAGAAGACGATGGTGCCATACGCTGTTATGAGCAATCGGGACCTCTATCCATAATTGATAGGTTAGTCTAGAAAAAATAGTGGACCCCGGACGGGGTAGACCAGGGTCCACCTATGATGGAACTAGCAAACAGCTAGAAATGATGGACCTTGATTATAACACTCAGAGCTGTTGCCGCACATTACTAGAATTATTAATGTTTTAGTGGATTGTGCTTGACGCTCAGTTCCCTGTGGCAGCGGTGCTCACTATTGAGTCAATAATGGTCTTCACCTGGTCTTCTGTCGCAGCGTCGATGACGCTTCTAAGCCCTGACGGCATCATGAGGGACCACTTCCCTCCTGCCAGCTGAGAATACTTAAAGCCTCGGTAAGTAACATAAATAGGCACCATGATCAACCTCAGAGTTTGAATATTTGGAAAGCAATTGTCCAAGTCTTTCCTTTGCTTGCGGTCTCAAGAACTTTTGTTGGTAAAGGTCTGCGGTATCGGAAAGAATAGATTACATCGCCCAAATTTTTCGGAACATCTACTCCAAGTTTTTTTGCAATCTCGGCGAACTCTGTCCTATTGAATTCAAATTCCTTCGCACCTTTTTTGTAATGATTAAAAAAAATGGTCTGAATGATTTTTTCGTAGGCGTTTGAATCTTTCTTTTTTGCCATCTACATCTCGGCTTCTTTCTTGGCGCCGTAATTCCTATTTCTTTGAGGAATGACCGATCTAGAGATTCCGAAGTATTTCGATGCCTCAGACATATTGTAATCAAGCAGGCTTTCGTCGCCCAGTTCAATTGTTGTCTTTGGCTTTTGAGGCTTAATTCTTAGGGCATGAATTACTTCGGAAGCTACTGCACGAGCTAGCATAGGGGGAACGGAATTGCCGATTTGTCTGAATCCATGCCACTTAGTTTTATGGAAGCGGAACCAATCTGGATAAGAATGTAGACGTGCTGCCTCTCTAACCGAAATCACCCGACCGAGGAATGGGTGTAGGGGTCTGGGAGAAGTATGTGCTCCACGTTGGCTATCTGTTCCCGCACGAATTGTATTACAGATCCCTTTAGGATCGAGCTTGAAGAGTCGACTTTTGGTTTCAGCCGCTCCGTGAACTGCTTCTTCATAGCGTCTTGTGGATTCGGCAGTATGGACAGTTCTAGTGCTTGAGGTGAGTAGAGATTTATTCCACTTACGAGGATACGCAAAATTTGTTTTATCCAATTCTTCATCTCTAATAAGCGACACATACTCCGAAGGTTTTTTAAACTTTGCTTTTACTGCGTCTGTTTCCAGTAATTCATCGAATCCGTCCAAATTTGGAATATCACCAATAGCGTCCCAAACCGTTGGGCCTTGAGGTAAATTCATCAGAGGCCACGCAGGAGCGCCACGTTTTTTAGATCGGATAACAGTAGGCTCTGGATAGTGGGGAAGGTCGTAGCTTTTCTTAATTCCGACAATGAATAGCCGTTGGCGATCTTGAGGCACGCCATAATCGGCAGCATTCAAAACTTTGTAAGGTTCAATTACTTTGTAACCGATTCTGTTTGCTTCTTCTATGAATTCTACAAGAAGTTTCTTGTGATCGCCGAGGGTTAGACCTTTTACATTTTCAAATACAAAACTCTTTGGCTTAATTTCCGAAACAAGTCGCAGATAATGGAACACCAGTGAATTGCGTGGATCTTCTAAAACACGATAGCCGATCATTGAGAAGCCTTGGCAGGGAGCCCCTCCAAAAACCACATCAACTTGCGCATCAATTTTCGCACGTTTTAAAATTTGATTTCCTGTAAGATTAACAACGCTTTCACAAATTGTTGTGCAGTTCGGAAAGTTAAATTTGTGAACGGCAGAATGAACGGGATCGATCTCAACACTAGCCTTTACATCAAAGCCAGCTTGCTCAAAACCAAGGCTCATTCCTCCGGCTCCTGCAAATAAATCAATACCAATTGGACGCTTGCTCTTCATCTCAGTTTCCCCAAAGATTTTCCCTAGATGTCTGGCTAGACTACGGTATATCATATTGTTAAATGCATAACAAAAGGCATCAAGAAAATAATGGCAATGCAAAAACGAGTCAGGGGGTGGAAATGCCCGCATTGTTTCGCACCACGAGATAGTCATCCTTACGACGAACGAGCGACGTTCCGTCGCGCGATATTAACTTCCATTAAATTGGCATCGAAAGCCTTTCGCCTTTTTATAGCCCGTCCAACATTTTTCGGTCGAAGAACTCTGCTTTATGCGGGATGGAACCTACTGATCCTGAAAGGTTTATTGCCGCAGATAATCGGGTAGCGTCTGGTAGTTTAAACTCATTGCGGCGACCCTGATGTCACACTCATCGATGAAATCTATGCGGGAGTTAATAGAAAAGGGGAGCAATTTGTTATCCCCGTTCAAGCCAAAGGTGGTTCCGATAAATTGGGAGCGGTTCAGACTGCCCAAGATATTGCTTGTTGCAAAGAAAAGTATCCAAAGTTTATTTGTCGTACCGTTTCTGCACAATTTATGGATAAAGGCGTAATTGCCCTTTTTGAACTTGGACTGGTCGATGGAGAAGTTAAAATCATCGATGAAAAGCACTACGAACTAGTTCCTGCTTCTGATTTTAAATAGTCACTAATCAGTTTTATTTTTTTTCAGACTGATAACTTTTGCAGTCGACGAAACTGTGGCAATGTCACTCGGCTTGTAATCAATTTTTGACATAACCAGTGACTTCCTTGGCCTAACCTTTCACGAGGGATAGGGCTATCTTGCTGATGCCGGTGCAATTGCCGGCGACATGACGGTGGAACTTTTTTTCAAATGGATCAAACAAAATTTATGGTTCCCTTAAAGCCCATCACTGCGGGCTGAAACCAATACACCGTAGCCGTCGATTTCCACATCGTCGAATTTAAGGTGGAGAATATCCCGGTAATGTTCTGGGAAAATTAATTGCTTGAAATGGCTAAACCCGTAAGTATCGTCATCTGTAACGGAACAAATGCGAATCAAGCTAGCTTTTGTGGGCGGTTTAAAAATGGTGCAGGCTAAGTGGCTAAGCACCCAAATGTTGTGCCTACGCCCAAGCCAATCGCGATCTCTACGCATTTTACTTCTTAGCCAGCAATTCTAAATACTCGTAAGCTAAATCGGTATCGTGCGCTCCGAGGTCTTTTAGACCGGGGTAATATTTTTCAAATGCGCCGGCCATTTTAGGAAAGCGCCTGCGACAAGTTACCGTGCTTTCTTTATTTACGTAATGCTCCGTCGCGTAGACCCCGCCGACAACAGCTTCCATCTCGTTTTCCACGCAAACAAATTCGCCGCTAATCGCGTTTAAAAATACCCGAACCGACATACCTACCCCTATACGTTATTTCAATGCATCAAGGGACGCTTCGAGATTGAAGCGGTTAGCATCTGAAATGTCTATAGAAACAAAGCAATAAAGCTTATCACCCTGAAAAACACCCCAAGAGTCCACCAGGGCTTTTGTGGGCTGCTCGTAAACCATCGGGCATTGTTCGTCCAATAGCCGCTGCTCTTGTTTGCTAATGTAACCTATTTGCGAGTCGTTAATGATTACTTTTATAGCTTTTTTATCATAAGGGTTGGTTGGCTCCGGAACTAATTGCACGTTGACTTCCGCTAACTCGCTCGCCAAGGCTTTTTCCATAATGGTGCGGAGGGTATTATGGTATTCCTTCACCGCATTGACCGCCGCTACGCCCACTACTAATTTACATGCCTCATCGGTTGGTTTACGCCCTACAATTTCTTCACGACTCATTTTTAACTCTTTTCTTTTTCAATTTATAAATGCCCATTTTGTACATAAGAGTTGTGCGTTTCATCTTTAAAGTTTTGGCGGTCTCTACGACGGATGGCGACGATTCCAAGGCTTTGGCCAACACCGCTTTTTCAATAGACGCCATGAACTTTAAAAATGGCACGCCGCTTTTGCGCCGATACGCCTGAAATATCTTTGCAGAGATTAAATTCACCAGCCCTTCGATTGGCATACCACCCTAACGTTCAATTAAATTCCGAATTATCGTCATAAAATTGGTTCCACGTGGAATCAAGAAATCGGTCCAATTCTTCGTGCAAAGCAAGCTTGGCTTCCGCCAAGCCGTCTTTATTTAGCTTAAATGATTTAGCCGAAAACCCAGTCCCCGGCTTAGACCATTCTTCCGGGGTTTTTACGGTGCTGGCCGCATAACAGCTGGCAATGGTGACTTGTTTTTTCATTTGAAGGTCAATTTCCCATGGATGCGGCGCTCGTTCATTTCATCCATAGCAGTTTTAAACATCCCTTTAAAGGCATTGATGTCTTCGGTGAACGGCCCCATCAAATTTTTAAGCTCTTCTTTTAACCGGGCGGTTTCCTCGTCCACCAGGGATTCTTTCACTTTATTGAAAGCTTCCTCTGCTTTAATGAATTCCGGGGTGCCTTTAATTTCTTCATTAATATTTTTTAGCTGCTCCTTAACCCGGTTCAATTCAGGATCTTCTTTTTTCTGGTCTACGGAAGCCATCCAGTTTCTGTACTCTAAGGAGGCGCGAGACACTAGCTCCTCGTTTTTTAGGTCCAGAATCTCTTCTGCCTTCTCTAATGGAACTTTGTACTTGTTTTGTTTCTGCGGTCTACCTCTAGCCATTGCTAACCTCCTGAAGCATGTTAATGAGAGCTTTGTTTGATTTTAGTTCTTCCAAGTCAATTTTCAGATATTTTTTTGCATTCGAAACCAAAGATGTGAATGATTCTAGGCTCACATCATTTGAAGCAGCCCAACTTTCAAAATCATTATCCACCGCACCCACGACTATTTTCACAAACCGGGCGACCGAAGGTTTCACTTTTTTGCATACCGCATCAACCCATAGCGCCGATTCAATTTGGGCTTTCGTACCGTAGGAACCGTCTCGATGTGCGATCGAACCAATCACTTGCTCCAGGTCTGGCTTGCCTGGTTCCGTACCTTGGGACAAGTTAAAAACGGTCGTATAAAAATCCCCAGGATTATTTTTTAATTGTTTTTCGACAGCAGACAATTGCTCGGCTATTTGGGTAGTATCTTCTCCGTCTCTACGGGCTTTGACCAATTGTTTTTTTAGTTTATTGCGCTCTTGGTAAACTTCAGCATTGGTCGTGGCTAACCGCCTGCGCCGCCCGGTGGTGTGATGCTCCTTTATATTATTGACTTTGTTATTGAGGGCAACCTCCACATATTGCTGAATACGATTATCCCGGTCATGCAGCGCGCATCTTTTCCCTACCGTCGCAGGCTCATTACAAGCATCTGTTACACATTGTCCTACGTAAACTTCGTTTACCGGCAATTTACCTTTTGCCCTGGAATAGCTGTTTACGACTCGGAACATCTCAACAAAAAGGTCTTGTTTGTTATCTTCCGAATCGATCGCGCTGTCATATTTGGAAAGAAAACGCAAAGGGTAAGCTTTGCCATTGATGTAAGATTGAATTTTTTGTTTTTTGTTTTTACCAATTTTCCATTTGGAAAAATCAATATGGCTTACATCGAGATCATCATTGATCTGTCTTTGCTTTAAAACGTCCAAATCAGCGGGCAGGAGGTGGCTGAGACACCACTTGGCGTCTTGGTTAACTCGGTACCCGTAAGACACCGGGAAGCCGTTTACCGCGTTTATAGCGGCTTTCCACAGCACCTGGTGTAAGTAGTGCGAAATATCTAGGTAGTATTGCTTGAAATACAAAAACTCTTCCAAATGGCTTTGGTTAAGCATCAACCGTCGCAGACCTAGAGCGCCAGCCCCTGTTTGGATTTGCAAAATCACACGAATAATTTCTCGCCTTATCTCCACACGGCTTTCCGGGCTGAGCCCTTCCAATTTGTCTAAAAACACTTCTATTTTAATGGAAGCTGGCTCAAAAGAGCAAAAAGGTCCCCTAACCACGGCCATGTGTCCCCCTACGGCGCAGCAAATTTGGCTTCGGTGCTCGGATCAATAACAACTACGCCCAGCGTCTAAGGTCAGCACCGACGAAAATTTTATGTGAGCGTTGAAGAATCAGTAGGCCACAAATTATATAAGCCTGTCAATACACCCACCTAATTTTGTATAATGCTTGTGCAACAGGTGTTTCACGCGATAGCCGACACGGAAACCTTGGTACCGTTAGCAAAAATAAATTTTTCCGCGTGCATCCTTTGCATACCAACGGTTTAACGCTATGCGTTACGGGATTGGTTTGCTTTCAAGGCTTTTACTAACTTGTTCTCGCTGAAAGGCGTGTCCTGCAACAAATACCTGGGTTTTAAATCCTGGATAATCAAGCCGCGCAGATAATCCTCTTGACTAATTTTCAGTTCTTTACATCGAAGTGATAAAAGATCCTTCATGCGTTTGCGCAACGACGTAGTTACCGCGATTAAATGATCTGGGTGCAGACCTTCTTCGCGGCTTTTCAGCATGGCATTGCGCACGTTGGTTGCCAGTTCTTGGCAAATCTTTTTCGCCTTTTGATTGTCTTTATAGATGAGGTGGATGGTGTCTAATATTTTACCAACAGGGTATTTATTTGAGAGCATTTTGTGCGCGATATTATGCAAAGCATCATGACAGCCAGGGCACAAGTCGATCAAATTGTCTGGGGTATCCGGCCCGCCTACCCCTTGCGGTATTTTATGATGGGTATGCTTGTACATGTCGGGGAACAAAACGCCGCAGCAGCCGCAATTAAAAACACTCATGGTTTGGTCGTGAACACGCCAAAATCAATTAAACGAGAATTGATTGTCGTGTTGGCCAAAGACAAAGATCCGATGATGGGGGTGACGCTTTGGTCTAAAGCTATTGCTTGCGTTTGAACCGATACCATGACGTTGTTTAGGTAAAACTCCACCGTAGAGCCGTCGAACCAAACCCCGTAATCAGTTTCGGTGTTGTCTGCAATCGGCGGTAATAAAGCGCTAGCGGTCAAGGATGAAACGTTCCCCGAAACATCTAGAACTTTTAAATACAGCTTGTTGCTTGACATATAGAACTGGATGCCGTTTTTTAAGGCCGTAGTGCTATCGAAAAGACCACGAATCCCTGGCCCGGAAATATGGTGTGTGCGCAATTTGATATAGATCGGCGGTTTGAGTGACATAAGTGGTGCCCGGTATAAATCCAAAACTCGTGCAGTGAGAGTGCGTGTCGTTGGGTAATTACTGGCTTCCGCTTGCGGCAGGTAAAATTGCACCACAAAGGGATCGGTGCTACCGATGTCCGGCATTTTTATCTTGAAGTTGAAAAAATAGGCAGTTGGCGGAACGCTAAAATCGGTAGCATACAACAGATGCCACTGTCGATCTTCTGGTGCCACCGGTTTAAGGGTAACAGAACTGCTGATGAAGTTTTGGTTTTGGTCGTAATAATTGACTGTAATCTCGAAAGTAGAAAAAGGCATCCCGCCAAAGTCGGCGGCTATTTTGTAATAAACGCTGGTGGTCAAAACCTGCAACCCATTTGGTATTGTGGCTTTTGGTTCGTATTGCACATCGACATTAAAAGCATTGAATACGTTGGGGTTGGCTACGCGTATTTTCCAAATCCGCGTATTTTCTACCACGCCGTTTTCGTAGAGAGACGAAATAATAAACCCCGGCGCTACAACTTTGTAGTTTACCGGGTTAGAAGGGATCAGCGGCGTTATGGAGTTAAAATCTGCGTTAGCCAAGAAGTTTGAAACGCCGTCTTCGATAAACATTAAATCGGCCAAATTATTTAATTTTTGCTCTTTAAAGGTTTGGGGGACTACGGTGTCATCAAAATAAATACGGCCAGACATTATTTGTGGGTTTAAGCTATGTTGCTTGGAGCTAAATACCGTGGACACGATTGGTTCGGTGATGACCACGTTGTCGCCAGGCTTAGCGGATTCTTCTGGCGGCGTGTTTTCTTCGTGGGTGTCATGTTCCATCGGGTTGGTAGTTGGCAAAGAACCCGGCTCTTCTTTTACGGTATCGTCACCACTTAAAACATTGGAACGGGTGATGACAAGTCCGCCGCGATTTTCTTCCGTTTGGATTACCAAGTTTTCCACATATCTTAGGTTGGCAATGCAGAAACTGCCGTGCTGCTCAACGCCCTGGTTGAGATTTACCAAACCGCCCACCAGCAATGCTTCTTTAGGGATAACGAAAGAAGTTAGCTCTATTTCATTTTCCTGGCCCAATGAATTTAGATAGCGGTGGTACACCCGAACGGTAATATCCACCGTGTCCGCCGAGCCTGCGTGGTAGTAAAGCCCGTGAATAATGTTACGATCGATTGTAGCGGCCAGTGTAGTATTCATAGTAGAAAGATTAACGCTGCCGAAGCAATCACCAAAATCAACATTTAGGGGTTTCTATGAAAGGTATTTTCATCGCAATTTTGTTATTAATAGCGCCTGCTTTGGAAGCTAAATCGCTTAGCTGCGCCAGTGCGGATGCATCTTTAAAATTAAATGCCAACTTTTATGACGCTGGTGTCCCACCCTACAGCGGCATGATTATGGCGGAAACCAAATTATTTAGGGATAATGCTTTAATAGCGACCAATACCTCTCTTTATCAGTGCGGCGACCAAAATGAATTTAAATGGCTAGAGCAATCAAGAAATGATTTAGAAAATACCCGCGATGAAAGCCGAAACGTCTGGTCCAGAACCTATACAACCAATGCCATGGTTTACCAGCTTGGGATCGGCGGCACGGCCACTTTTTGGTTTTCAAGCTGGTTTATTTGCCAAGAAACCGGCTGGATTATCCCACCGCCGTAAATTAAAAAAGCATTGGCCGATTTAACAGCCAATGCTACAGAGGGTGCACACTTTTGCACTGCATATGCACTTGACGGCCAGTATAGCTCCGATTTGCATTGCCGGTATTACTTTATTGTGAAAATAGTTTAGATAAATTTGGAGGCTGGCTATGAATGCATTTGATAAATATGATGCGGGGTTATGTATTGTGGGGTGGGACGCCAACGGCAGCGAAGTCATAGAACCATTGCTGGCAGACCACCCCGACGCAGTTTCTGATCTAGTTCATTGCAATTGGGATTAATATGCCTGGTTATAATTTAGGTATACCCAAATATCAGCCTGAGACGGAAGAAACCTGGGTGGGGTGTCGTAATTGCTCTAATACGTGGTATGAAATGCATACCCACACAACTCCGGCTAGGATTAATGGGGTTATGCGCATTTATGACGCTTGCGATAAATGCTATGACATAGAATTGAAAAAATATAAATAATGGTTCTGTGGTGAAATGGATATCACTCTGCTCTACGAAAGCAGTATACAATTTTTTTGGGTGATCCCGCCGAAACCGCTTATGCACTAGGCTATTTAGAATAAAATCCTCAATAAACACTACCGGGCTCATGACACACGATCGTGGTTTAAAACACCTTTTCGTGGGGAAACACGTCATGGCCAAAACAAGTTACGCGCTCGTCAAAGACATCAAATGCGAACATGAAAGAAAAGCTAAGCAGCTAGACTTTCTCCGCCGG
>Ga0163154_10003727_pt1 | contig 20740 bp, 1 predicted proteins | sample OliLakLV19MP9P1_FD_148649 | JGI IMG/M metagenome (GOLD analysis project Ga0163154, IMG submission 148649) | Freshwater microbial mat bacterial communities from Lake Vanda, McMurdo Dry Valleys, Antarctica - Oligotrophic Lake LV.19.MP9.P1 | ecosystem: Environmental > Aquatic > Freshwater > Lake >...
TCATGATTCCCCAAAAGGAAAAACCAGGTTCAGCCGTTGCCGTTCCAGCCCCTAAGCGTGTTTCAAAATCCGCCACTATCCGGTCAAATTTGAATAAACAGGGCACCAAAACGACCAAGCAATAATTGACGACATCCTGAGACAACATGGCACAGACAATCTCGTCTGTGTTTCATCTTCCAAACATTCTCCTAAGTTTAAGCGGTATTGATCTTCAGCTTGCAAACCGCACAGGCCGTTTACACATGCAAAGTCATGAGGTAAGGCAACTCAAACCGTCAAAAGCCAGCGCTTAGTCTTTTTCTAACTTGAAACGAACAATCTATGTAGAGGGGACAAGCCAGACTGTGCTTAATGTTTCTAAATTTATGTAGTATTTTTAGACTATAAGCTTATGTAAAGTAAGAGGTAGCCCTATATGATATAATCTATATTTCTTATACTTGCATTTATTAAATACCAGATTAACGTAAGGCAAAACCCTTCAACTGTTTGAGCGATAACTCACATTGGATATTATTGAAGTAGTCTAGTGCTGAATAAATACCTGAAAAACGATAAAGCCAAACGTGCTCGCCGGAAGCTTCAGTTGGAGCAACTGGAGGATCGTGTTTTATATAGTGCCGTTCCCGACGTCACGATTTCGGCGCCCTCCGGACCTCAACCGGGGACTAACATTTCAATCACAGCCTCATTCGATAACACTTCTTTGACGGACACTGGATTTGGTCCTTACGTTGATATTGCGTTGCCGGTGACAGGAGCTGATGGACTAGGCGTTCAAATCGATGATGGTATTACTTTTACTGGATCCGTCACTTTCCTTGGCTCAGCCGTGCCGGCTGGTCAAATCAAGCAGATTACGTTTAACGATGCAGATCCAGTAGATCATCCGTACGCAAAAGATGCCTCGGGGAACCCCATCAAAGTACTGACAACACAGTATGGACCCATCGGAACGTTTAGGGATGGAGACCTTCTGCTTGTCGTTCAACTTCCGTTTGGGAGTTTTACGCCGAATCAACCCGTTGCCGACTTAACCATTGGAGCCTTGGTCAGTAATTTGGCGGACATTGGCACGCCTCTGACGATAGCTGCGAAATCTGGGTTTATGTTCGGCAATGACGAATTTGATAATCCCACGACGGATCCATCCTTATTTAGCTCCGTAAAGACAGCGATCGTTACGCCTCGGTTAATAACCCTCACCAAGACTTTTAGCGGACCCGAAGGCGAGACGGCGACAGGGCCGAATTATCTTCGGACATACACCATATCGGTTGATGTGGCTACTGGTCACAGGTTTACTGAGTTTAACATCAATGACGTTTTGCCAAATGACGCCCAGTTTGTTTCTGTCGTCTCTCTCACGGAAAATTTTGCTCAGAACTCCACTATCAATTCGATCAGTACTCCATCGACCCTCACTCCCGGCGGGACATTATCCAGGCAACTTGTCCCAAATGGCGCGGCAGAGTTTATTGGAGTTGCCGGCAATGACATCACCATGGTGATTTCTTTTTATACACCGATCAATGATTCAACGTCAGCCCGGATAATTAATGCCGCCAGTGGCGATGATGACCCCAGTTTAAATACAGCGAACGCCTCAGCCGTGTGGAGTTCAACGCCGGACATTCGCGATGTGGGCGGCCTTGTAAACGCTACACCTGCGACAGTGTCCCACACGAACAAATCAATCGCCATTCAAAACACTGGTCCTGTCATAGTGACAAACGCGGGTGATGCTGGTTTAAGTCCTGGCGATGTCATCGAATACACTCTCGACTTCCAGATATCCGATTATTTTGCGTTTAATAATCTGATCGTCACCGATCTTTTTTCTGACGGCCAATTTTTTGATGCTACTTTTATTCCGACACTCATAGTGAATGGAAATCCATTCACATTGGGTGTTTCATCGTTTAACGCAGCAAATTTTACCGTCGACACTTCGCAGGTAGGAAACGACCTCAATCCCGCCACTGATGGAAGTACGACCGTCACATTTCAAGTTTCAAATGAAATGGTGACACGTGGCCAAAACGGAAGGCTTCTTGGAGGGGGGATAAATCCCGGAGCATTAGGAGACCCAGCCAGTAACCTCGTTGGGTACAACGATGGGGCCACAACGGCGCAAATTAAATTTAGGACGGTGGTGCAAGATCTGTTTACCGATACTTATCCCTCTGGGCTACCTCAAGTAAACCAAGGTGATATTATTAGAAACAATGTCACTTTGGTTGGGGATGTTTTGAGTAACTCAACGCTCATTGCAACTGGGCAAACGGAAGCTGATGTGAGTGCGACCTCCGCGGAGATTGTGCGAAGCGCGCTGAGCAAGACGCTTCATGCAGTCAATGGGAACACAGTATTACCGACCGCGCTCACAGCCGGTGACGAAGTGACGTATCGCCTAACATATACCATTCCTACCGGGAACATTGATCAATTGTTCTTAAGCGATTATCTGCCCTTACCCGTGTTTGACGTGAATGATCCAAATGGCGATGGAGTGCCAAGCGGGTGGACATTTTCGGATGTCATAAGTGCGGCAATTCCTGCCGCGGGCACTTATAAATTTGGACCCTTGGATACTTATAGAACCGCAGCAGGGGCTGGCGGGATCCCGACATTCTCAATAAATACGACGTCGAATAATTTGAGTTGGCAGTATGGGAATTTTGATTATCCAGCGAACACACAGCTCGTTATTGATATTTTCTTTACGACAACAGTGACCGGACGTGCGTTTGCAAACGGGTTGTTCCTGACAAATCAAGGAAGTGCCATTGAAAATACAACCAACAACGTGCCTTCCAATGCTGATGCCATCGCCCAAATTCTCATAACCGCGCCGGATCTCTATATTAAAAAAGGGGCCGTATCGTCTGATAACCCTGCGGCTACCTACGAGTACTTGGGTGCCATTAATAAAACGGGCGGATATCTTGCGGGCTCGACGCAAATGGATATAGATGGTTTTACGAGCGCGCTACCCACTGGAGCAACAATTATATTTGATGGGCATCCGACTACTTACACCGTTTTAAGTAGTGTCGTAGACCCCAAAGGTGGGGCGAATCGAGTGGTGCTTTCCAGTGGCCTTCTATTTGCAGTTGCCGATAACGAAGCCGTGCATGTGACAGTGCCTGTTCTGAATCGTGTGGCCTTTAACGCACCAGGCACTGCCGGAGCGCGGTTTGCAGGCACAGTGAATTCAACGGATTTATTAACTAAACCCGTTGATACCGACATTGATAACATCGACGCGGGGGACACGGTTACTTTCTCTATTGTCGTTGAAAACAGAGGTGAAAGTAGGCGCGGCGCATTTGATGTGAGCATCAAAGACACATTACCCGCTGGTTTTGTCATACCTGGAGGTGGATTAAATTTACGAGTTGTCGATGGGACAGGCGCGTTGATGACATGGACCGCCGTGGATGGAACGGACATAACGCCTTTGTTTGAGGATGGAATTCGAATTGACGATCCAGGCGCTACTGCAGCCGCACCCGACGGTACTGCGGGAGGAGCCTTGGACGTGTATTCCCCAACAAGCGGACGGAATCTACTGATCATTACGTATGATGTCCAAGCCACAGCCGCTGTCACAGCGCGAGCGAACCTGATAAATACCGCCACACTTTTTAATTTTGCAGGTAAAGAAGGGGGTCAGGATTATACCGCGACCGATAAAACCAATATCGCAACAGCAAGGGTCGAAGCACCTGTAATCAGTGCTAAAACATTGGTTGGCACAGAAATCACCACTGTAAACAATACAGCGACACAAGCGGTAATCGGCGAACTCGTAACGTACCGCCTTGACGTAAAAGTTCCAGAAGGATCAGTCGGGAATGTCGTGGTGACAGATCTCATGGACCAAGGTTTGGCCTTTGTCGACATAGTGTCTGTGACGACCCCTGCAGGAGTGGTCATGTCCACACCCATTGGAACCGGTACAAACCCGGCTAATGTGACGGTGATCAATAACGGACGTTGGCTAGCCTTTAATTTAGGGACGGTCACAAATAGCAATAGTTCCAACGGAGCACTTGAGACAATTCAAATCCAGTACCGGGCGGTGGTCATGAACACCAACACCGCTTGGACGGATCAATTGCCCGTGGCACCTGCGCTTACACCGATCTTGATTCCTATTACAAATGCATCGGGCAACCAGACTAATGTGACGATGGGTAACCTTGCGTATGTCACTTATACCAACGATAACCTGACCACTGCTAAATCGTTCGTACAGGCGGCAAATGTGACAGTTATTGAGCCGACACTTAACCTAACGAACACTGTCAGCGTGACATCCGGCGGCGTGTACGGAGCCACTGTGACCAGCCCTGACGCAGGTGATCCAGTATTTTTCAGGATGGTGATAACCAATGCCAATGCGGCGACGGATACCGATGCGTTCGATATATTTTTGAGTGATACCTTTAATGCGAGCTTCAACTCGTTATCCGTTTTTTCAGTTTCCTCAACCGGAACTGTGGCAGTTACGGACGGTGGAGTGAACACGCTGGATACAACTGACTTTGCTTTTGCAGGACAAACCTTGGGTCTGGCAGGAGGTCGAAACATTGACATAGCCAGAAATTCGACTCTGACCCTGATTGTTCAAGGCACGTTGTTGGGATCGGTAAACCCGGCCCAATCTTTTACGAATAATGCCACCATTCGTTGGACTAGTTTGGATGGGAACATAACTAACAGGTCCGTGCACACATCCGGAGCTGAAAACGATAATGAACGGACGGGTGGGGCGCTTACACCTGCGGCGAATACCAATTCGAGTACCGATAACACCATTCTCGAAAACTATGCCGCAACCTCCCCCACCTCGACCGTGACTGTAAATGTTCCCGTGAACATAAAAACGATTTCTGCCACGTCGGAAGTTCATACGCCAGGCATATCCATTTTGGATGATTTTAATGGGACAGGATTTGATTCATATACAGCACCTGGCACTTTTACCGGGGGCAACAATACTTGGGATGACTTAGGCAACACGACCTCGTTTGCGAATTTCATTAGGGTTAACGGTACCGCTAATGAACGTGGTGGTGGAAATGTTGATTTTGCAACTCCGGCTAATTTAAACGGGGTATATGGACTAGGGTTGATGATGCGGGCCCTATCGACAAACACGGCTAATAATCTGATACTCCGGGTAACAGACTTAGATGGCACTGCCATTGATTATTCAACATCGATCGCTGGGATCACTCCGGGGTTACTCAATTTTTCTCAGCTGACCTACACACTCACAACTCCTTCTTCCATTTTTGCGGTGGGTGGCACAGTTGGCTTAAACATGGCGTCCATTAGCCAAATTCAAATTCGAGGAGATGATGGGGTGGCGGTTCTTGCGCTGGATATTGAAAGTTTGCAGGCCATAAGACCCATGTTGGCCGTAGGGGAAATTGTTCGTTATAGGCTGATCACTCAGCTTCCAGAATCCACAGTTCCAGACATGCACATTGTTGATGCGTTACCTAACGGCATGCAGTACATCGACGACGGGACGGCGCGGGTAGCATTCATTTCAAACGATACTACAAAAATCACGTCATCCCTTTTTGGGGCCATTCCAGCACTGACGGGCGGCACTTTAAATATTGCCGGTGACGATACGACTTTATCTGCGATTAGTTTGTTAACCGGATCTGGGAATGGCTTAGCGATCGGGAGTGGCGGGGCATTTGACATCAATGTGTCATCGAGTTCAGCAGTCAATGATATCAATAACGACGCTTATGCGAGCGGAACAGATATTGTCTTTAAGTTAGGTACAATTGTTAACTCTGATAACGATGCGAATAATGAATACATTGTCATAGAGTTTAACGCTGTAGTTTTAAACGACACGGATGCGACTTTAGTAAATGGTTCTCTACAACAGTCGGCCATTCAAATGGCGAATGCTTTTACGAGCCGCATTAACGGGAGTGGAGCTAATACCCAGATTGGCAACACGTCTGCCAATAACGATTTTAATGCCGTTACGGTGGCAGAACCTCAAATAAACAACCTCACGGTTACCTTAAACGGAGCGGCTCCCACAGATGCGGGCGATGCCATCGCATACGATGTTAAATTTTCAAATGCGGCATCTAGTGGTGCGGTTAATGCCACCCTTGTTCGAGTCGCAACGACAGCTAACTTAGGTTCAGGATTTGCCGCTGATCAGATTACGGGGGTGGCCCTTACGGCAGGATCTCTCACTATCGATGGGGTCACGCTCACGCTGGGTGACAGGATTCTTGTAAAGAATCAGACGACAGCTTTACAGAACGGCGTTTTCTCAGTCACGGAAATTAATCTGCTGACAAATACAGCAGTGTTAACGCGATCCACAGACTTTAACGTGAGCGCGGAGGCCGCCTTTGGATCAAGATTTAATGTGAGTGCGGGAACTGTAAATGCCAACCGTGTGTACATGCTTGATACCACACCGGTTACTTTAAATACAACGAGCCTCGTCTTTACTCAAGTGACAGCTAACCAGGCAGCCCGAGTCGCAACAACTGCAAGTATAGGTACGGCTTTTCCAGTTAATCAGATCACCGGAGTGGCCCTTGCAATAGATGGAGTGACCTTAGCAATCGGTGATCGTGTGCTGGTTAAAAATCAGGCGACAGCTGCGCAGAATGGCATGTATACCGTATCAGCTCTTGGCGCCACAGCGACCTTGTCACGTGCTACAGATTTTGATACCAGCGGAGAAGTAGTGTACGGCCAGGAGTATTATGTCACAACCGGCAACGTAAACACGGGTCGTACCTTCGGTCAGGTTGTAAGCGGCGTAGTGCTCAACACGACATCCATAACCTTCACGCCTGTTGACCAGGTGACCGCGTTTGATGTCGTGCTTACTGACGTTTTACCAGTCGATGTGCTATTTCAGTCACTCACTCTGACGACACCTTACGGCACGGTGGCGGGTATTGTTGCTAACGGAGTGTTCCCGCTTACAAATGCAAACGGGACAATGAACATGACCGTGACAGTGCCCGCGGTCGGGAGCACAGGAACAATTACAGTCACGTTTGATCGGTTGGATCCTGTGTATAAAATGACAGGGACCACTGATGTCACAGCTAGAGTCAATGGCATCCTGACCTCCGCAGCTACAGGAATCATTGCAGGTACGCAGTTGGCCAACACCGCGACAGTTACCTATACAAGCCTTCCTGGTTCAACGGGTACTGCGGGTAATGTGACCGGCACAAATACCCCCGGGGCCACAGGGACCGAAAGCGGCGAACGCAATGGAACAGGGTTAGCGCCCATTGATAACACAGCTCCTGAATTTCAAAACTTGGCTCAGCGCAATAACTATGCAGTGGGCGCGGCTGATTATCGGGTCACCGCCATACCTGCAGTTGACCAGCGGTTCCAAGGGTTGACCATCACGGCAGACGACACATCGGTGACAACTTCGGCTGGTGCGAATCTGGTCATAGGTGAATCAGTTTTCGTTGATATTCTTGTGACCCTGCCAGAGGGGCGCACGCAAAATTTGGTTGTGCGGGATGTGATCCCTTCAGGACTCCGTTGGGACACAACTTATAACGCAACTGGTTATCAAATTATTACGACCGCAGCGGCTTCCGGCGGCCAGTTAACAGCAAACTTTTCGGACCCTGCTAATGTGGCAACACCCATTATGGCCGTTTTTGGGGCTGGGACTCTTGGCAACGATGGGGTGGATGCTCAGCTGTCGTTTGGCACAGTGTCCGTTTCAGCAGATGGCCTTGCGACGACTAATTCCTTTGTGATACGGCTCAGAGCGATTGTTACTAACGTAATCGCGAACCAGACAGGCACGACATTAACAGCTGTCGCATCGTTGACTTACACTGATCCCGACGGACCAGTAGGGACAGTAACAGTAAACGATTCAACGAATGCTGATACCGATGCGACGCCGTTTGATCCAACAGTCACTGTTGTCGAACCCACTTTGACGGTAAATAAAGCCGTAAGCGCCCTGAACGCTGATGCTGGGGACGTGGTCACGTATACATTGACGATCTCTAATACCAGTGGGTATGTGGCTTATGGAACGACAGTTCGTGATCAATTTGTTGCTGAATTAACTAATTTAACGGTCACCTCAGTGGTCGGCGTCGGGTTTGGAGGATTCACCGCCCCAGTGGCTGGAGATTTCCAAATAGCCGGTAGTACTTTGCAGTTGAACGCCGGAGGACCATTGGCTGGAATTTTGGACATTCCCACTGGTGCTACCGTCACGATAACCGTGAACGCCGAATTGGCCAACACCGTTGTAATTGGTCAAACTCTGCCGAATAAGCTTGATACTTTCTGGACCTCGACACCAGGAGTCAACGCTGATGAGCGGACCGGTGCTGATGATCTTTTCCCACAAACAGGGACCCCTGATGCGGCTTTGTTAAATAACTACGCAATTTCATCATCAGTGATCAGCACCGCAGTGGCGCCCTTAATTGTTTCGCACGAAATCCTTTTGACGAACCACGCTGGAACTACGGGAACCAACGTAACAGTGGGTGAAATTGTTACTTATCGTACTACCGTGTCCTTGCCTGAAGGAACGACACGTAACTTGGTCTTGGATGTAGATTTGCCTTTAGGTTTGGCCTACATTCCCGGCAGTGTGACATTAGTCGCATCGCATCCCGATGAAACAAGTCTTCACGATTCGCATCCAGGAACGGGGACTACCGCTTATAATGGCGCAGGTTTAATGACCCCAACAGCCACTCGTATTGCGGGAGCTGGCAATTTTCAGAACGGTGACAATATTCGGTTTACCTTTGCTGGGCCGATAGTGACCGCAGGTGATAACAACCTGAATAACAACACATTTTATTTTACGTACCAAGCCCTCGTACTCGATGTCGGCAGCAATGACGGATTAACCCCTGGCTTGACGACTTTGACACCCACAGGGACAAATGTTGTGGGGAATGTTGTCGCAGCAACCACAGGAAATTTGGCTGCGGTTTATAATGCTACTGGCGGTACGGGCTTAAAGGGAGCGTTTACTGGCGCACCAACTGTTTTGGACGGCGTAACTCTTGTTAATGGCAATCTTGTTCTGGTGAAAAACCAGACGACCGCTTCACAGAACGGCATATATTCAGTGACCAATGCCGCAACGGGGGCATGGGAACGCTGGGTTAATTTTGATCAAAGTAACGAAATCACCTCTGGGTACTCAGTTGAAGTCACGGGCGGGACGACAAACATTGGTATCAAATATACCCAGACAACAGCTGGCGTAGTCGTGAACACAAGTAATATTGTATTTGCCGTTGCCGCACCAAACACATTTCTCGTGGATACGACGAGTGTCGCCAATCCCAATGCCAATGGGGTCACTGCCACTCTCAATGAACCTCAGCTGTCTATTGCAAAAACGGTCGTAGTAAACGGAGCTGGTGCGATAGGTGATGCGGGAGATCCTGTTGTCTATACGATCACGATCGGGCATACGGCTGGGAGCACGGCGCACGCTTACGATCTGAATTTGACCGATGCGATTCCTACGGACATCAATCCGACATCTGTCACGGCCACCATCACTGTGGCCGGGGACACATCGGCCAGTTTGCTGTTGACGGGGAATAATATTACGACGACAGGGGTGGTCAATTTACTGACCGGCCAGACCTTGACTGTGACGATTAGCGGGTCTCTTAAATCTTCGGTCACTCCAACCCAAACTCTGTCGAACACAGCGAACCTCACCTACAATTCGCTGCCTGATAGTTCATTCACACAACGGACGGATATCATTTCAAATGCCACTGGCGTTAATGATGGAACCGACCGCGAACGACAAACGTCGCCTAGCTCCTCAGTGTCGCTGACGGTTCCAGGGTCAACGTTTGCAAAATCACTTTTTGATACCAATCAAACTTTTACGGCAGGGTCAAATGTCGCGATAGGCGAAGAAGCGCGGTTCGCACTCCTTATCACCTTGCCTGAAGGAACTACTCCTGACTTGCGAGTAATTGATATCTTGCCTGCCGGGTTGCAGTATCTTTCGGCGGCTGTGATTTCAAGTGCCGCAGGCAGTGGCGGGTTATTGGCGGCAGATTTTTCGGGCACTATTCCGGTGCCATTAATTACAGGCGGAGCCACTGATGGTGCTGATGTCACTTTTGATTTTGGTTCCATAAGCATCACTGGCGATAACATCACGAACAATAACAGCTTTTTAATTCTGGTTACGACGCGCGTGACCAATGCGTTGACGAATCAGAGTGCGGTTGTTTTGGCGAATCAAGGGTCGTTCAATATTTCCACTGACACTGCTGCGGTCTTCACAACGCCTGCGGTGAATGTCACTGTCGTTGAACCACGAGTCACTGTCGCTAAAGTCGTGACTACGGCAACCACAGGTTTGGACGCATTTGATACCGTGACGTACCAAGTAACAATCAACAACCTTGCTGCAAACGGTGCGACCACAGATGCATTTGAAGTTTCTCTTGCGGATGTACTTCCCTCGCACCTTTTAATTAGTGCGATTGGCGCGCCAACGCTTGCAGGTGGCGCGATCGTTGAAACAGCGCTCACAGGGGTGGGAACAAGCACACTTAATGGGGTATTTGATATACCATTGGGCGGCAGTTTAGATTTCACCTTCACTGTGGTCATTCAGGACACGGTCACTCCCGGTCTTGCGATGACGAGTGACGTGAATGTCACCTTCACATCACTTGATGGAGCCAGTGCAAATGAGCGGAGTGGCGCGAGTGTCGCTGACCCTGAAGATAATACGCCTCCAACCAACAACCTGATTTTAAACAATTACGCTGTGGGTGTGGATACCATCGTCACGGCCGTAAATCCTTTTAGTGTCGCAAAAACGCTTGCCACGACCAGTCACACGCTTGCTGGGGGAACGACTGGAAGCGACGTCGTCATAGGTGAAGTCGTGACGTATCAGTTGGCGGTGACCGTCATGGAAGGTCGCACAAATAGTTTATCGATTGTTGATACATTAGGCGCAGGGTTAACATATGTAGCCGGCTCTGCCACAATTACGAACGCGAATGGAATGACCATTAACGCTTTCAATGCGGCGATTGCCGGGCAACTCTTGACGCTTACTTCGACGAGCGTTGTGAACCCAGGTAACGTCAATAGTCCTGGCGCTTCTGACACAGATACATTTTTAATTCAATATCAGGCTGTTGTTTTCAATGTCATTGGGAGCCAGAGCGCGACGAATCTTGTCAATGATGCTGACGCCACTGCGACTGGGGTTACTGCTGATAACAATAACAACGTGACTGTGATCGTTCGTGAGCCTGTGTTGGCCTTGGCCAAAACTTTAGTCACAAGTGGTACCGACGCAGGCGATACGGTGACGTATACAATTCAAATTACCAATAGTGGCAACGCGGCGGCCTATGATATTCGTTTGACCGACACACTGCACGCAGCGTTGGAACTCATCACACCAGCCACCGCATTAGCGATTACTACGCAGCCGGGCGGAGCATACGTGATCCTCAATAACGGTTCGAATACAGCATCTGCACTTGATGCCATTTTAAATGAACTGCGGGCAGGGGATTCCGTCACCCTGACTGTCACAGCCCAAGTGAAGCAAGCCGCAAATCCTAATACGATAGTGAGCAATTCGGCTGCCTTAACCTACACCAGTTTGCCAGGCGTCGATACCAACGAACGTGGGGGCGGGGGTGGGGTCAATGATTACACAGCGACCGGTAGTAGTTTAAATTTTACTTTAGCAACTCCCTCAATAACAAAAACATTAGTGACCACTGCAAACGCTTTAGGTGCGGGTCAATACGTAGCTGGGAATACAGATGTATCTATTGGTGAATTAATCACGTACGACCTGACGGTCACGTTTAATGAAGGCGTAACAACCAGCGTTGTTATTTCGGATTTAGGTCAAGCCAATGCCGCTGGGTTATTGGAGATAGTAAGTGCTTCTCTATTCACTGTCGGTGGGAATTTGACTTTGGGGAGTAGCATTATTGCTTTGAGCGATTCCTTGCTTGGGGATGGTGTTACTGACCTTGCGACCATCACGTTAGGAACAGTGACCAATACTTTCGATAATGCCGCCACAGCTGCAGATCAGGTGGTCATACGCGTCACCGCACGGGCCATCGACCGGCCTGCGAATACAACAGGTGACGCACTTATTAATAATGCCTCTGTCGCATACGGAACCGGTCCCACAGTGAATGCAACTCCTGTCTCTGTAGACGTGGTGGAATCTCAATTGCAGGTGTCCAAATCAAGCAATGACGCTGACGCATCTGTTTCTGTGGGTCAAGTGGTGACATACACAATGATCGTGTCGCACACAGCTGCGAGTCGCGGCCCTGCGTTTGACATTGTGCTCAGCGACGTTGTCCCAGCGGATTTGGTGGTTAATCTTGCTTCTGTAAATATCGTGACAGCGGGTGTGGTCAGTGGAGTGGTAAACACTTCTTCAGGTAACACGGTATCCTTGACAGTAGGCCAAATGAATGTGGGTTCGACAGTCACTATTACTTTTGACGTCACCGTGAGTTTAACGGCTGTCGCTGCCGCGACCCATGACAACAACGTAAAAATTTATTACGACTCACTTCCTGCTGACGAAGCTGCTAATACCTCAGGAACTTATACCGCTGATGGAACGATCGATCGCGATTACGGTGCCGTTGCGGGGGTGGAGGTGTTTAATGCGACGACTGATATTGCTCAGGATACTGAACGCGTCACAATCGGTTCTGCAACAGTAAGCGACCAGGTTTGGCTTGATATGAACGGCAACGGTATCAAGGAAGCCGCTGAACCGGGCATTCAGAATATTCGGATATTTGTTGATTTAAATAGCGACGGTATTTTGGACATCAACGAAGCGCGTACTTTGAGCGACGTGAACGGTTTATATTCCATTGGTGGGTTAGCCGCTGGAACATATTCGATCAGGGTCGACGCATCAACAATACCGACGGGCGCCACACAAACATACGACCTTGATGGCGTAGGAACGGGCAATCGTGCATCAGTTGGACTCCTCGCGGGTCAAACACGCACTGACGTTGATTTTGGATATCAGGGGAACACGTCAGTCGGTGATCTGGTCTGGGACGATTACAATGGCGACGGAACACAAAACGGTGGCGAACAAGGAATAGGTGGCATAACGCTCAACCTTATTCGAGATATCAACGGCGATGGTATCCAGAATGGGGCCGATTCGATTATTGCGACTCAAACGACGAGCGCAGCTGGAGCCTATAATTTTATTGGGCTACTTGCGGGGGGATATATTGTTGATGTGACCGACACCGGCAATCTCCTCGATGGATCAACACTCACCGGGGCCGCTGGAGTGACGGATCCAAAGGGCGTTATCCTTGCCGCGGGTGTTCCGAATACAGCAGTTGATTTCGGTTATCGAGGCACAGCGAGCCTTGCCGGAAGTGTTTATTTAGATCTTAATAATAATGGATTGCGCGGCGGTACTGAGCCTGGCATCCAAGGGGTCTCTGTTACTTTGAGTGGCACCAACGATCTTGGCAATGCAGTTACGTATACAGCCACGACAGCAGCGGATGGAAGTTACAGTTTTACAGGATTGCACGATGGAGTTTATACAATCACTGAAACGACTGAACCCGCAGGGTTTACTGATGGGACAGACGTCGTGGGAACTGCCGGGGGAACACTCGGTACAACTCCTGACCGGATCACAACAATAAACCTTGGGCCAAGCGTAGCGGGGACTGGATATCTTTTCGGCGAAATATTCACACCCACCGTTGCTAAGACCATTATCTCCACCTCCGAAGCAATCACTGCTGGTTCAAACGTTGCAGTGGGCGAAATCGTCAGGTACCGACTAACGACGACTCTGCCACAAACGACTTTGACGGATTTTCAAATTCTGGAAAACCTGCCCACTGGGATGATGTTCCTTAATGATGGAACTGCCCGTGTGGGGTTTGTTTCGGATGGGAACCTTATTTCATCAACTTTGTTTGGAACGGTGCCAAACCTGGGTGCGGCCGTAGTCGCTCCAGCTTTCGCACTAACAGATGCAGCGATTTCTAACAGTGCCACGGTTAACACTGACGTGTATGCCACAGGCACAGACGTCTTCTTTAAGTTGGGGAACCTTGCTAATACTGAGATCGACGCAAATAGTGAATTTTTGGTTATTGAATTTAACGCTATTGTTTTAAATGAAGTAGGAAATCAAAATGCCGGAACATTAACAAACTCCTTTACCGCCAGATATGACACGTCGGGGGACGGAGCAGCCGATAATGTGATCACTTCCGGCAATGTGATAGCCACAGTGGTTGAACCGACTATTACACATGACCTCACTGTGACCACGGCTGGGTTTGATGCTGGTGACACCGTGGTATACACATTAACCCTTTCAAATGCGGCCGGGTCAGCAACAGCTTTTGATCTCCGCGTTCTTCAAAATCTCAACGGATTTGATGCCACCTCGCATTCATTTGTTTCCGTAGTCCTCAACGCAGGAGCCACGGGAGCTGTGATAAGTTCAAACAGCACCGCAGGTAACATTGTTGATCTCACACTGGATCAGCTTGATGGCGGTGAGTCAGTGACCTTAACTATTACCGCCACTTTAACCGCAACGGTACAACCCGGACAGATATTGGAACAACAAGCCAGTGTGACTTATACGAGTTTGATAGGCACTGGAACAGCGCTAGCCGGAAGTTCCCAAGGAGCTACAGGGTCAGCAACAGGAGAAAGAAATGGTTCGGATGGGGTGAGCGGTACCTTGAACGACTACGCAGTCACGACTCCTCAACGCTCCTTTACGCTTGCGACTCCCACTATCGACCAGCATTTTCAGAATGGTACGTTGACTGCCGACGATACAAGTGAAGCCTCTACTTTGAGCGCTTCGCTGACCATTGGCGAAACGGTGACCTACGACATACTCGTCACGCTTAATGAAGGGGAAACAAAAACCCTTCTCGTCAGTGACGCATTGCCGAATGGCCTTGTTTATGTAGCGCATCAGGTCATTACCACCGCCGCCGGTTCCACACGACTTGCTGCCGACTTTAATGGAACTTTAAACGTTGCCACAAGCAGTAACCCGACAGCAAGCGGTGATGACCTTGTCCTCACCTTTGGAGATGTGAGTGCTGTCGCTGATAACGTGGCCAATAACAACTCATTTGTTGTCCGAGTGACCGCACGTGTGGTTAATGAAGTGGGTAATATTTCAGGAACCGCTTTGACCGCTGTTGGATCCCTGACTTATCGCAACGTTAACACCGGGGCAACAGCAACTGCAACCGACACCACTGTAACGGATGCAGACGGTACTCCGAACGATCCAACTGTGACCGTCGTCGAGCCTGCTCTAACAGTGACAAATAACATTGTGCCCACCACTGGTGATGCAGGTGACACAGTTACGATTACCATGACTGTAAATAATACAGGATCAAGCGATGCGTTTGATGTAACCGTGACTAACACGTTGGACGTCACACGATTTGACCTTGCGACCGCAATTGCAACAGCCACTCCCGCTGGGTTCACCTTTGCTACCACGGGCACAGGGATTCAGTACACAGGCGGAACCATTACTGATGGAACAGGGGCGTTAACGTTTACATTCACTGCGAAACTAAAAGATGCTGTTGTTACCACTGAAACGCTCACGAGCGTCGCAAACGTGTCTCAGGCTACATCGCTCCCTGGAGCAAACGTGAACGAGCGGACGACGTACACTGTCGGACCTGTCAACGACACGATGTCCATTCCAGGGGTGTTAAATGTCACCAAAACACTGATAACACCTGCAGGTGGTACGGTGCAGATTGGCGATCTCGTAACTTATGAAATTTCTGTCACGGTGGTCGAAGGGACAATAAATAATTTGGTTCTTACTGATACGCTTCCCGCAGGATTAAGTTTTATTGCGAATAGCGCGTCGGTATTCAGCAATGCCTCAGGGATGACCATTACCGGGTTTAACGCTAATAACACAAACCAAACTTTGACAGTGGTGAATCCGGGGAATGTTGATGCTATCGGCGCAACAGACTCTGATACTTTTACAATTCGGTATCAAGTGATCGTCAATGATCTCGGGGCCGTGGTGCGGGGCGTCACTCTTGTAAATGATGTTGATGCAAGTGCTAACACGGGGTTAACCGATATTAACAACACGGCGACAGTTACGGTTATTGAACCCGCATTACAGGTGGTTAAAGGGGTCAACGATAATACGCCTGATATCGGCCAAGCACTCACCTACACAATCACGATTGATCATCAGGGCGCCAGCAATGCAACTGCCTACGATATTATTGTTCGAGACGCGCTACCGACAGGGGTGACATTGAATGTTGGTTCCATTTTGGTTGTGGGCGCCACTGTTGATTCTAATGCATCCACGACTTCCTTGTTGAGTCTATCGCTCGATCAATTGGCTTTGGCTGGGACTGTAACGATTACCTACACAGGCACTGTCTCTCAATCATTGACTTACGTCGGTAGCACCTTGGAAAATAATGTTAAAATTTACTACGACACTCAGGCTACTAATGATGCGAATTCAGTTTTGACAGGTATTGCTGATGGGACGCCTGATCGCGATTATGGCGCTGTTGTGGCACTCGAAGTGTACAACCTTAGTACGGATTTAGCCCAAGACACCGAGAGGATCGTCATTAACACTAATACCATTTCTGGGACGGTTTATCATGACGTTGATGGCGGTGGAACTCTTAACGTAGGCGATACGGGCCTCGTGGGTGTGGCGATTACCTTAACTGGTACTGATTTAAACGGGAACAGTGTAACGATGAACGCGACGACGGGAGTGGGCGGTGCGTACTCAATTGCAGGTCTGCCCCCTGGAACCTATTTACTTACCGAAACAGCTCCTGTTGGTTATGTCGATGCCCTTGAAACAGTGGGAGGTTTTGGTGGAACCGTTTCTTCCGTCCTGAATACCAACACGATCACTACGATCACAATTCCAAGTCAATCGAATGCGACTCAAGGTGGATATAATTTCGGTGAAGTGTTGCCATCAAGTTTAGCGGGATCGGTTTACGAAGACGTTAATAATAACGCATCGAGGAACGTTGGGGAGCCTGGGATTCAATCAGTGACAATCACGTTGGCGGGGACAGACATTTATGGTGTAGCGGTGAATCTGAATTTGACCACGGACGTAAATGGAGATTACACGTTTAGTAGTTTAAGAGCTGGAACTTATACAATCACCGAAGGCGCGGGGGTCCCAGTGACCTATTTTGACGGTAAAGACGCAGCAGGTTCAGCAGGTGGAACGGTGAGTGGCGGGGCACCGACATTTGATCAAGTTTCTGCGATTACTTTAAATCAGAATGTTGCGGGAACCGGTTACCAATTTGGGGAGGTCTTGCCTTCATCGTTTTCTGGGACTGTATTCCACGACCTGAATGGAAACGGAACTAAACAAGCCTTTGAAAACTTTATTCCCAATGTGACTGTCACGTTGACGGGAATAGATGACCGCGGCAATGCCGTGAATCTGGCCCTCGTGACAGATGCAAGCGGAGCCTATTCATTTACAAGTTTACGCCCAAGCAACGCGGCGGGATATACGATCACGGAATCCCAGCCGGGGGGTTACACAAGCAGCACGAATACAGTAGGGACTCAAGGTGGAACGGTTGTTGCCGATGCGATCACTACGCCTCAGATTAATTCTGGGATTAACGGCACCGGGAATAACTTTTCTGAAATATTTAATTCTGTCCTGAACCTGACATTGATCAGTACTTCGGAAGCCACTTCCGCGGGAGCTAATCTTGCTGTAGGCGAAATCGGGCGGTTCCGATTAACGGCGACGGTGCCCGTTGGAACTCTTGCGGATTACCAACTCGTGCAGGACCTGCCCACTGGCCTGATGTTCTTAAACGACGGAACAACCAAGGTAGGTTTAGTTTCAAGTTCGGGGACTCTCTTAACCTCATCCTTAATTACCGCGGGTCTCACGAGTGTGACGGCGCCGACAGTGGTAATGACTGACGCCTTGATTTCAAACAGTGCAACAACCAATACCGATGGGTATGCCTCGGGTGCTGATGTCTTTTTCAAGCTTGGTAACTTAATCAATACGGATACCGATTACGCAGCAACTGAATCAGTGGTGATTGAGTTTAATGCCTTGTTAACGAACGAAGTGGCAAACCAGTCCGGGGTAAATCGTGCCACACAGTTTGCGCTCAGATTCGATACAACGGGAGACGCAGTCTCTGAGGCTGTAGCCGGAAACTCCAATACTGTTACGACAACGGTCGCAGAACCTGTTCTTCAACTTGTGCAAGGGGTGAACGACACGACGCCACATTTTGGACAGACGATTACCTTTACGAATACGATAACGCACACAGGCGCGAGCAATTCTGGAGCCTTTGATGTGGTATTCACAGATGTACTGCCAACAGGGTTGACATTAAACACGGGCTCGATCGCGGTTGTGGGCGCTGGTATTGTGTCGAATACATCCGCTGGGAACAATGTGACTCTCGGTCTTGATCAATTGGCCACCGCTGGAACCATCACAATTACTTACACCGCAACAACGACAGTGGACCCAGCGATTATTGGTGGAACCTTCGGAGGAGGGGACGATACCTTGACCAATAACGCGCGCGCAACTTACACAAGTACCCCTGGGGGCTCAGGCACCGTTGTAAATGCGACAGGTTCATCGACACCGGGCGCCACGGGATCTGCCACAGGGGAACGTAATGGAGCGGATGGAGTGGCTGGCGTCTTGAATGATTACGCTTTGGCGACTAACACTCCGGTAACCATAGTCGGGGCGGATTTGGTTCTCACTAAAACTGACGGACTTGCCGTGGTCACCCCAGGGAATAACATTACTTATACGATCACGATTAATAATGTTGGAACAGATACAGGTACAAACTTAGTCATTACTGACACAATGCCAAATGATGTGACTTATGTCAGTTCAACTGTGGGCGGTATCAATGGCGGAAGCTTGGTGACTTGGAATATAGCCAGCCTCGCGGCGGGAGCTACTACAACTGTAACGGTGACAGTTGCTGTTCCTGCTGTTGTACAAGCAGCCACTGAGACCCTGACTAATTCCGTTTCTGGAACACATGACGATGTTGAACCGACTGTGCCAAACAACAGCGCCAATGATTTGACGACTGTTAACGCATTGCCTGATCTTGTTGTCACGAAAGCTTCGAGCATCGCTGTAGGTGGTGCTGGGTCATTGGTCACTTACACTTTAACTGTCACTAATGTCGGAAATCAGAATGCGGCTTCTTCGGTTCTGGTAGATAACTTTGATGAAGGTGTCTTGAACTTTATAGCAGCATCGGGTGGCGGAGTTTACGACGGTAATAACATTACATGGACAATGGGGACGTTTGTAGGTGGCGGTACGATGGTTACCTTTACTGTAGATGCCTCAGTCATGAACCCGATCCCAGCAGGGAGAGTCAATGTCGTTAATGTTGCAAATGCCACTTTTAATCAGGTCCTCAGCGGAACTGATCCCACACCACTTAATAATACGGCATCCGTCACGATACCCCTACCAGCAGTTCCTGATTTGAAAGTCGTCATTGACGATGGACAGGTGATTGTTAAACCGGGGCAAGAGATGGAGTACACCGTGACCACTTCCAACATAGGCCAGCAAAATGCCACCACTGTGGTGACTGTTGTGACCTTGCCTGTTGAAGTTGAATATGTGTCTTCCACGGGGGGGACATACAATGCAGGCAGTCGTACAGTGACTTGGACTTACCCCGAAGTGAATGGTTCTTCAACGATGATTAAGACCGAAAAACTGAAAGTCACTATTCCTCAGAATACGCAGGTGCGTGACGGTATTACGCTGAGGGCTGTGGTCACAGATGATGGATTTAATGGCCTAGATTCAAACTTAACTAATAATCTCAGCTCCGACACGGATATTGTAAATGCGTTCGGGTATGATTCATTTAATAATTTCTCTTTGTTCAAGTCACGGACGAGCAGTTTCTTTGGTAACGGTTTTGAGGATGAAGATGATGATTTCTTCCTATTAAATGATATTGAAGCTTATCGTCCTCCGATTCTCACTTTGGCTCCGATGTACTCAGGTGAAGGTTCACCAGGTTCAACGATCATTATCACTCTCTTTAACGCGAAGGGCGAACAGATAGGATATCAAACAGCAATTACCGATGCCGGTGGTAATTGGCTAGTGACTTTCCCATCATCAGTGGTGCGCGATTACCCCCAGACGGTTAGGATCAGTCAGACTCAGGCAACGTTTGACGAAGCTGATTCCGGATTTAACATGCGTCCGTACTTCGCGCCTGCGATTCAAGCGGGTCACTTCTTCTCTGAAACCCAAAGTGTGAATACCATTTTTGCGGGGCGCGCATCGAATAATGTTCAGTTCCTGTACCAGAGTTTGCTGGAACCTCTCAGCTTCGGTAACGATAAATACGAATACGAGTTCCTCGCTACTCAGGGGGCGCCGGGCGGACATTAATTCTCCTTCACAACAACGACTCTGTGCAGTCGAAAAAGATTGTTAGGCGCGCAAAAAGTTCGCGCTCACCATTGACTAACCAGATCGCCTAGAAACCAAAGAAATTCGTTAATAAAATTGTTTAGTTTTTCGGGTTTTTACTTATTGTCCCAGCAGATG
>Ga0163154_10003728_pt1 | contig 20738 bp, 19 predicted proteins | sample OliLakLV19MP9P1_FD_148649 | JGI IMG/M metagenome (GOLD analysis project Ga0163154, IMG submission 148649) | Freshwater microbial mat bacterial communities from Lake Vanda, McMurdo Dry Valleys, Antarctica - Oligotrophic Lake LV.19.MP9.P1 | ecosystem: Environmental > Aquatic > Freshwater > Lake >...
TCACTCGACCAACCATTACACTCGCCCGCCGCGATACACTTGACTGTGCCCAGGATACCCTTACCCTTTTACCCACATTTACGCCGCACGATTCGTTGCTTACGTTTGCCTGGGTGGCTACCAATGGCGGTAACATCGCTTCCGGGGCAAACACTTCCAAACCCAAAATAACCGCCGCAGGGATCTATACCCTCACGGCTACCCATAAAATCAACGGCTGTACGGCCGTCGCAGCCGATACGGTCGCGGCGAATTTCACGCCGCCGCTTGCAGTCATTCAGCCCCCTCCTACCCTCTCCTGCCAGATCTCGCAGGTTACGCTGTCAAGCATGGGCAGCACCGGGCCCAATTTTACCTATATCTGGACAGGTCCCGGCATCGTTGGGAGCGATTCTACCATCACCATCACCGCAAACTCGGTAGGCACCTACCATTTATTGGTTTTCAATGAAATAAATTCCTGCACTGCTACAACCTCCGTGCAAGTCGCCAGTGACCAGAGTGCCCTCACTGCCGCTGCCAACGCACCGGGCCCGCTGACTTGCGCCGTGACTGCGGTCGTCCTCAACGCCAATGGTTCTACCACCGGACCGGGCATCACCTATACCTGGACGACAACGAATGGCACCCTCTCTGCCAATCCCAACACCCCCAATCCAACGGTCAGCGCTCCGGGCTTGTACCAACTGCTGATCACCGACCCGGCCAATGGGTGCTCAGGTACTGCTACTGTGACTGTGCTGCGTGATGCTATCGCCCCCTCCATTTCTATTTTGCCTGTGGCAACCCTGACTTGTATAGACACGATCGCGGTCCTTTTGGGCCAGAACGTAGCAAGCGGGAATTTCATCTACAATTGGACAACCACTGGAGGAGGGAGTATCTTTTCCGGCAATGGAACCTTGACACCTATTATCAATACCACCGGAGCTTATACGTTGATGGCAACCAACAGTGTCAACGGATGCACCTCAACCGCCACGGTACAATTACAATTCGATACCATCAAACCGATTGTGTTCATCGCGCCTGCCGATAGCCTGACTTGCAAAGATTTGACCGTGATGTTGACGGCTTCAGGTTCGCCTTTGGGAACGCCCTTTGATTTCCAATGGGCGGCGAGCAATGGAGGCAACATTTTCTCGGACCAAAATACCGCCACCCCTGTTGTGAATGCGCCCGGCACTTATGTGGTTACCGTTAAAAACACGCTGACGGGTTGTACCACCACGGCCACGGCGCAAGTTGTTACTGATTTGCAGGCAGCACCCGTCAATATCCTGCCTGCCCCCGTTTTGAATTGCCTGCATCCGAACGATACCTTGCTGTTGGTCAATACCGACCCTGCTTTCACTTATGATTGGCTGACCGCCAATGGGCAGTTTGTTTCCGGACAAAACACCGCCTCCCCGATTGTCAACAAAGCCGGCACTTATGTAGTCACAGTTACTAACCCGGCCAATGGTTGCACTGCAACGGCTCCTATCTCGTTGCAGGAGGATTTTGCACCGCCCGCTGCCGCTGCCGGTCCCGACCTGACCCTGACCTGTACGGTGCAGCAAGTCGCTTTACAAGGCAGTGGTGCAGCTGGTTACACAGCTCAATGGACGACTCTGGGCGGCAATTTTATAGGCAGTCCGCAAGGTTACGGTCCTTCAGCCAACGCACCCGGCACTTATACGATCACCGTCACCAATCCCGCCAATGGTTGTACTGCAACGGATGTCATGACCATTCTGCGAGACATTCTCCCGCCTGTATTGGATGCAGGTCCTGGCAGCATTCTTAACTGCGCTGTTACCTCGCTGGTGTTGCAAAGCACGGCCAACGGGACGCTCACATATGCCTGGACAGGCCCCAGCGGATTCTCTTCTTCTACCCTCCAGCCAACCGTCAGCACACCGGGTGCTTATATCCTCACGGGAACCAGCACTCAGAATGGCTGTTCCTCTTCTGATACCACGTCTGTAGGGCAAGATATTGATCTGCCCAGCGTCGAGGCAGGTGTTAACGACACGATAAGTTGCTTCGCCAACGCATTGATACTCAAAGGGTCCGCAAGCGGAGGCACTAACCTCACTTATACCTGGACTGCGTCCAACGGTGGTAATATTGTTATGGGCGGCAATACGCCGTCACCCACCGTGAACACCGCCGGAATCTATTTTTTGGAAGTAAAAAATACAGCCAACCAGTGCCGCGCAGTGGACAGTGTATTTGTTTTTAACGATAAAAACGCACCTGTCGCCAGCATCGCAACCCCTGCAACACTTACCTGCCTCCTTCAGCAAACCACTTTGAACGCAGCCAACAACATTGGCATAAACGTCACCTACACCTGGAATGGCCCTAATGGATTCAATACCAACGGACAACAAGCCGCGGTCAACACCCCCGATGTCTATACCCTTACTGTGACGGACAACACGAACGGCTGCAAAACCACCGCAACTGCCACCGTCCTACAAAACATCACGCCGCCGCCCGTGCAAATTGCTGCACCTGGCTTGCTGACCTGTCAGGATACCGTATTGACGCTGGCTGGATCCCCTTCGAGCGGCAACTATACCTGGAACTGGGTTTGTGCCGGAGGCGGCAAAATCGTAAGTGGTGGTGCTGCTGCCACGCCTAAAATTGATGCGCCCGGAACATACACCCTCACGATGCAGGACGTTGACAATGGCTGCTCTGCCACCGCTTCGGTGTCCGTAGTTGAAAACATCACGCCGCCGACTACGGGCATTGCTTCCCCACAAACCTTGACTTGTAATTTGCAAACGGTTGTTTTGCAAGGAAATGCACAGGGACAACCCGGTGGATTTTCTATTTCATGGACGACCTCGAATGGGCATTTTGTTTCGGCTCAAAACACCTTGCAGCCTACTGTGGACAAACCAGGCGTGTACGTTTTAACCATCCAAAACACCCTGAACGGTTGCGTCGCCACCGCTTCGGCGACCGTAACGCAGAGCGTTTCGTTGCCGACTGCTAACGGAGGCCCGCCAAAAACCATCACTTGTGCTGAGCCAGGCACCACACTGGACGGCTCGGCATCTTCTGCTGGAATGGATTACGCCTGGACCGGGCCCAACGGATTTTCGTCCATCAGCCTCCTTCCAATAGTCACAATACCCGGCACCTATATTCTTACCGTTACCAATACTGCCAACAACTGTTCGGCCACGGCTTCGGTACAGGTGACTGCGGATACTGTGCGCCCGAAAATCGTCATTGCACCGCCGCTTTTGCTCACTTGTATCCGAACGGCTATCACACTTGACGCTTCAGCGTCTGAAACGGGTCTAACCATCGGATGGACGACCGGGGGCGGAATATTTACCGGAGGCCAGACAACTTTGCAACCTCAAGTCAGCAAGGCCGGCACTTATATAATTACACTGACCAATCCACAAAACGGGTGTTCTTCTACCCAGCAAACCGTGGTCTCGCAAGACATCGTATTACCTGATGTGAAAGCCGGACCAGACGGAGTTTTGCACTGCAATCAATTGACTGTCAATCTTCAAGGCAGTAGCGCCACCGCAGGTAGTATGCAGTTTACATGGTTTACCAGTAACGGAAATATTGCCGGAGGAAACACCACGCTCACACCTGTTGCCGATGCGCCCGGAACCTATCGCCTGGCGGTGACCAATCCGCAAAACGGCTGTACGGCTAGCGATGAAGCGGTGGTGACGGAAGTTGGATTGCCCACCTTTGAATTAAAAACAGAACAACCGCATTGCAAACTCCCGACCGGAACCATCACGGTACAAAATGTTGCAGGTGGCTTACAACCTTACCGCTATTCCGATGACGGCGGCAACACTTACACCTCGCTGTCCAAGTTTTCCACATTGAAACCGGGTGTCTATGCCATTTCAGTCAAAGATGCCTACGGATGTTCTACCGAACAGACTGTAGAAATAAACCCGCCTGCCCTGCCCTCCATCCAGTTGCCGCCGTTCATCACGGTTGCACTGGGCGACTCGGTTCAATTGCGTGCCGTCACAGTGCCGGATTCGAGTTCGGTAGCCAGTTGGAAATGGTCGCCTGTTGAAGGACTGTCGTGTACGGATTGCCCTGCTCCTTTTGCCAGTGTGCTGGGAACGACTGCCTACCGTTTGGTCATCAGCGACGCAGGAGGTTGCACGGCACAGGCTATGATTTCGGTGCGGGTACTGAAGCGGTTGAATATCTACGCGCCCAATATCATCTCACCCGACGGAAATGGACTCAATGATTTCTTCACCTTGTTTGGCAACGGCGCTACGGAAATTCAAATGATGCAGATTTTCGATCGTTGGGGCGAATTGCTGTGGGAAGGCGCCCACCTGTCGCTGGACGATGAAGCAGCAGGATGGGATGGCGTCTTTCGTGGTTCGGCAGCGCCAACAGGTGTGTATGTCTGGAAAGCCGTTGTGTTACTGGCCGATGGAACCCGGGAGGTATTGCGGGGGGATGTGACGGTCGTGAGGTAAAGGCGTAGATAAATTGCGCGCAAAGGCGCAAAGTGTAACATTTAAAACTTTGCGCCTTTGCGAGCAATTCTCACCAGGTTTGATTCTGATTCCAGAACGGCGGGAAAAAACGGGTGCCATCCGGCAGTTGTGCTTGTTGCTTCCGCAATTCTTCCAGGCGGCGCTGGGCTTCTTCTTCTGCTTCCGCCAAACGTTGCGCCTTTGTTTTTTCAAAAATACCGGCAGGCAAAAAAGATTGTTTCGGTACGCCGCGTTCATCCGCGAACGGGTCGGTAGCCACTTCGGTTTCGTCGTCTTCCAGTTCAGTTTTGAACCAAAACGATACAAAAACCCCCACAATGCTTCCCAATAAATGGCTTTCCCAGGAGATACCTTCCTGATCGGGCAACACCCCGACGAACATCCCGCTGTACACAAGCACCACGATGGCAGCCAAGATGATAGAGCGCAGGCTGCGCCTGAAAATGCCGTTCCAGAAAATAAACGATACCAGACCATATACTACGCCGCTTGCACCGATATGTGATACGGGCCGTGCAAACAACCAAACACACAACCCGGTCAACAGGTAAATCATCCAAAAGGCCCGAATCGCCACCTTTCGGTAGAAATAAAGGGAAATCACGGTAAGTACCAGGAGTGGAACTGTATTGGAGGCCAAATGACCAAAACTGCCGTGCACCAAGGGCCCGGTAAAAATACCACGAATCCCCCACAGCCGCCGCGACATGATGCCATATTCTCCCGGATCGAAACCTGCTGTGACCTGATAAAAATGCACCACCCAGATCAGCGCGATAAAGAAGACCGGAAACCGCAGACTGTCGACAAAATGCCGACGGGTTATCTCAAAACTGTCGCTGTCGCTGTCAATGATGTGTTGCATTTTTAATAATTATGGTCAATAGTCAACGGTCAATAGTCAACAGTCAACAGTCAACAGTCACATTTTTTCATTAGCGGATTGGAATCTGTACCCCCAAGCCAAAAGTTGCGCCAAAACCGGGAGATGATTGCAGGCTCGGTACCAACCGCATACTCAAGTCGTCACTGACATCGAAATTGTACAGATGTGCATCCACAAAAGCATCCGTAACGCTGAGCAAGTACAACAAACCAAGTCCGAGGTAACTTTGTTCGCTGTACTTCCGAAAACGGTCGCGATATTCCCGCAGCGTCCCTGTGCTGACCGTCAGGTATTTCGGATCTGTGGGATTGGTATCCGGGTCTCCGTCTACCAGCAGTTTATAATTGTCGCGATATTCATGGTAGGTCCGCACGTTGTCTACGGTCCACCAGGTCATACCGCCCAATGCACCGTACACGATTGGGACTTTCCACCATTTCTTATTGTAAGCTTGTCCGGTACCAGGCAGCACGGCAGCCAGCAAAGCGGCTTTGCGCGGGTCGGGATATTTTCTGGTAAAAAAGCCCACGATCGGCAGACGCTTGCGGGCTTTGATTTTAGAAGAATCCGTCTGCACAACAACTATTGAATCAGGCGAAACACGTACCGTGTCAGGCTCTTGCGCGAACACTGGAGTATTGTTGAGCAGAAATAAAACGACTACTGCAAGCGTGAAGCAAAAAGGATATCGAAACGTGAACATGTAATAAGCAAGTCGAAGTAGCACAAAAGGTTCGGCATGAACGCAAATTGATTCAATACCGCTGCATAAAGAACGCGGCACCAATAACTTAGTCATTTTAGGTCAACCATTTTTTCATCAGACAACACTATTTTTCTGCGAATAGTGGGGCTATTTAAAGAAAAATAGGGGCCGTATGATGGAACAAAGGGTGGCATCAAATGACTAAATTATTGGTGCCGCGTTCCTAACAGTGCAGAAAACAGACTTTCTGCGCTGTCTCATCTTTTAAATTACTTGATCGGTTGCATCACCCGGGCCACCGGGTACATCCGGTGCGTCGGCTCATACCAGGGCGACTGGCAATAAACCCAGTCCAGTTGAACGGAAGCGTTGCCCGCAAATTCCGGATCGGCAGCGCGTTTTTTATCCAGTTCGGCCTGCACAGCAGGGTTTTCCTTCAAGAATTGCGCTGCCAAATCCTCGAAAACGTAGGCAGAGAAATATTCCTTTTGCATGAGGATCGGCTCAAAGAAATTCCAGGCAAACCAGGAATCCGGGGCGTTGGGCTCTAACGTTTCCAGGAGGTAGCGGTTGGCGATCTGATCGGTGGAGATCACAAAATCACCTTTACTAAACGTCCGCTTCATCACTCTTTTCTCCAACTTTACGTTGCTATGGTAATAGTGTCCTTCCCAGGCATTGCGGGTTTTGAAATCGCCGATAAAGTAGGTTTCGGTCTCCACTTCTATTTCTTTTTCCAGTTGTCGCATCGCTACGCCGTTGATTTTCAGGCGTTCGATCACCTGTTCCCAAGCCTGCGGAATAATGTAGGCCGCCGGTTTTTCCACCACAACGGAAGGTTGGAAGTAGTTGTAATACGGAATGGTTTTTTCAAACGGTTCCGTGCGATCGTACCACAAGCGCGGCAAGCCGCTCACGTCAGAAGGTTTGTATTTTGCGGCGTAGCCCTTAAACTGGATACTGTCGTGCTTTTTTTGATCCATCGTATAGTCCAGCACGAATTCCTGCTTTGAACGGGTTTGTTCCCAGGCGGCGGCACGAATACGAGCAATTTCTGCATGGTGTTCAGCGATGAATTTGATCACAACATCCATGAATTCGTAGGTGCTCCATACGCGGTCTTTGAACGGCTTAAGCATGTGGGTTTCGGGCATGAAGCCGATGGTGTTCCATAAAGCCGCATAACCCGTAGAGTAGCGACCGTAATCACAAAAACCGGTGATCCCGGAATCAGGTGTCTCGGCAGGCGAGTCCACGTAGGGGATCATTTCCCATTTCCGTTTTTTCATGTCGTTGTAAAGTGCAGGCAACATGGTCTCCTGCAAAAACTGGCCGAGCGGCGCTTCCAGTTTGTTGTGCTGGGTAGCGATCAGGGTCATCGTGTACTGATAATCCGCGCCGTTGGAAGTGTGGTTGTCCACAAAAATATCGGGCAGCCAGGTCGTAAAAATCTGGTTGAAGGTGCGGGCGTTGCGGGAATCACATTTTACAAAATCCCGGTTGAGGTCGTAGTTGCGGGCATTGCCGCGGAAGCCATAGGATTCAGGGCCTTCCTGATTGGCGCGGCTATAGGAGTTTCGATTCAGGCAGCCGTCTACATTGTACACTGGGATGACAACCAACACCAGGTGTTGAAGTGCTTTTTGCAATTCCGGTTGGCTCAGGTAGGCGCGCAACAGCAGGATAGTCGCATCAATACCTTCCGGTTCGCCGGGGTGTATCCCATTGTTGATCAATAAAATACGTTTGCCGGACTGCCGGACTTTCACCGGATCGAACTCACCGACGGTATTCAGCACCGCCACATGGAGCGGCTCACCGCTGTCGGTGCCTCCGACCTTGCTCAGGTGGAAAATATCAGGATGCGCTGCCGCCATTTTTTCATAACAGGCGATCGCCTCGTGGTAAGTGAGCGTGCGGTTGTCGTCGGTTTCGAAGGGGATGGTGAAGTTGGACATAGTGTGGGTAGGATGAGTTTTTTTCGTGCAGGATGCGCAGAGGAGTAAAAATGGTAGGAGATAGCGCATAGACAGGTTATTTCGTCAATGGAGTCTTCAACAATCCCTTCGACCGCAACAACGTCCGAAGCCGTTCCAGGTCGCTCTGGCTCACGGCTGATTTAAGCACTGCATTGGCGATCCTGTTGTTTTGAAAAAGCAACAACCATTCATTGGTCTCTTCCGCCTTGATAAAGCCGGTCCATTGCATGGTAGATTCCGAATTTTCAGTAGACAGTTTCACTTCTGTATCTGCAAACAGGTATCGCATGGGATGTGGCTCCGGGAACTGCTGTTTGGAAAGCAACAGTCTCGGCATAAAATAGAGCAGTGCGAACCAGAATAACACCATCATGATCAGGGTCGGCAAATACCTGCCAAAAGCCGATCCGGAAAAGTCGCCGCCGGAAATCACCAGCAGGACTGCCGCGATGCCAACCAGGATCAATCCGAAAATTTTTAACCGCCTTTGCTTGAAGGAATACCGCAACATTTCTCGTGTGACGCTGCGGTAACGCTCAGGCGTGAACTCAAATTCGACTTGAATGGGATGTTCCATATTGTTTGTTTGTAATAATTGAAATCAACAGAGTCAAACCTAACTCATAACTCATAACTCCCTTCACCGCACCTTCGCATTCTTCAAAATTTTAGAAAAATACGTCGGAAAAAACCGTTTCACATAAATGCCCAGCACTTCTTTGCCTCCAAAGTAAGCCTCCTCCGTACCCCGCTCGATCGCGCGCAGTATTTTCTGGGCCAAGACTTCCGGCAGCATGCCTTTGGCTTGTGCATCGTCCATCACACCCAGACTGGAGCCGTCGCCGGTGAGGGCATTTACGCTGACATTGGTCTTGATAAAACCCGGACAGATCAGCGTGACTTTGATGGGCGTATGGCCAAGTTCGGCGCGAAGGCTGTCAAAAAAGCCGTGCAACGCATGTTTCGCAGCCGCATAGGAAGTGCGGTAGGGCGACCCGAATATTCCGGTCAAACTGGTGACGGTGACAATATGCCCCAGTTGGTGGGTCAACATAGCAGGCAGTACGGCCTTGGTGAGCGCAATAGTGCCGAAGTAGTTGACATTCATCAACTTTTTGTCCACCTCCAGCGAGGTATCGAGTGCCAGGGCACGTTGCGAGATGCCGCCGTTGTTGACCAGAATATCTATTTTGCCTACCTGACGCAGGGCCTTTTCTACTACACCGGGGATCGCATCGTGCTGGGCCAGATCAAGCGGCTGCACAAGCACCGTGGCGGCACCTGCTTCGGTTGCCGCCACGGCGACCCGATGCAGTTCCTGTTCGTTGCGGGCCGAAAGAATCAAGTGCGCGCCGCGCCCGGCAAAAGCCAATGCCAATGCCTCCCCAATACCGGAAGATGCACCGGTGATCCAGACTCGTTTATTTTTGAAAAATACCACTTTATTTGAGCGATGAAGTATGAACGATAAACGATGAGCAATTCACCTGCGCTCGCAAAGGTAAAAATGCCAGAGCATTCGGATGCCTACACTGCGCCAGGGCCGCCAATGCTCGGTACCAGCGATCAACTCATCGTGGGCCGGACGCTGGGGCAAACCTTTCAGCACTTTGAATGCTTCGAGCAAAGCGATGTCGCCTTTGGGCAGAATATCAGGACGCAGCAAACATTCAGACAGGTAGATATGCGCCGTCCAGTCGCCAATACCTTTCAATTGTTTCATCCGGATACTCACGGCCTCGTCTGAAAGCCCGGCAAGTTGCTCCAGATCAAAATCACCCGACTGTATCGCCTCGGCCAGCAAGCGGGCATAGCGTATTTTTTGTCGGCTGAAGCCAATACTCCGCAAATCTTCATCGCTGATTTTCAAGAATTTATCCACGCCTACCGTACCCATGGCTGCCTGTAATTTTGCAAACGCGGCATTAGCAGAAGCCAGAGAAACTTGCTGCTCCAGGATGATGTGTACCAGCGTGGAAAAACTTGGTTCCCGCGACCAAAGCGGTGGATAGCCATATTTTTTGAGCACCCTGTCCAAGGTCTCATCCTGTTCGGCCAGCCAATGGCTCGCTTCCCGCAGGTTTGTTTCGTTTAATGTGCCTATCATTGCCCAAAATTTGTTTCGCAAAAAAAATGGCTTCGCATAAAACTGCCGCCCTCACCAACAGTCAACAGTCAACAGTCAACGGTCAACAGTCAATTCAAAATGGCTTCGCATAAAATTGTCACCCTCACCCTCAATCCGGCCCTCGACAAAAGTACTTCCACCGACCGATTGGTGCCGGAACAGAAATTGCGCTGTAACCAACTGCGCCTCGACGCGGGCGGCGGCGGCATCAACGTGTCCAAAGCCATCGCAAAACTCGGCGGCGAAAGTACGGCGGTCTTTCCGGCGGGCGGGCACAATGGGAAAGTACTGGAGGAATTGTTGCGTGAGGCGGGTGTGCAGACATCGGTACTCGAGGTGGCCAACGACACCCGGGAGAACTTTTCAGTCACCGAATCCAGCACCAATATTCAGTATCGCTTTACCCTTCCTGGCTTGCAAATTACGCTAAAACAGGCCAATGAATGCTTGGATCTGATTAAAAAAATCAAACCAGACTACCTCGTTGCGAGTGGCAGCCTGCCACCCGGATTGCCCGAGACTTACTACGAGCGCGTGGCCGCTTTCGCCAAAAAGATCGGCTGCCGTTTTATACTGGACACTTCGGGGGCAGCGCTTCAAGCCGCCGCCGATGAGGGCCTTTACCTCCTGAAACCCAATTTAGGCGAACTCAGCGCATTGGTCGGGACGGAAAAACTGGCCATGGATCAAGTGGATGACGCAGCCCTGACCATCATCCAGCAAGGCAAATGCGAAGTGGTGGTGGTATCGCTTGGCCCTCAGGGCGCCTTGCTCGTCACCCGCGATGGTTTCGAGCATATTCCGGCGCCGACCGTGCCCAAACAAAGTACCGTCGGAGCAGGCGACAGCATGGTGGCCGGCATGGTGTGGGCCTTGAATGAAGGCAAAAATTTTCGGGAGATGGCCCAATGGGGCGTGGCCTGCGGATCGGCTGCTACGATGAACCAGGGCACCGAATTGTTTCATGCCGCCGATGCAAAGCGGCTCTACAAATGGATTCAGACCTATGGAGAGCGCTATCGGTTCAGCGACTTTTAGTTGTGCTCCCGAATATGGTTTGGTGTTTTGCCGTATTTTCAAAAATGATTTTACAAAAGGCCTGTTTTGCCACTCAATCACCTCATTTTCAAAATCGAATTGAAAATGTTAACAAAAAAAACACATCGTTCTAACTTTGCGGCACAGAAATAAAACTCACTGATGGTCAATCTCATCCTGTTCGGCCCTCCCGGTTCGGGCAAAGGCACCCAAGCCGCCAAGTTGGTAGAAAAATACGATCTCGTTCATATCAGCACAGGTGACCTGTTCAGATATGAGATTGGCAACAACACTCCCTTGGGACTGGAAGCCAAAGCATTCATATCGAAAGGCGAACTGGTGCCTGACTCCGTCACCATCGGGATGCTCCGCAACAAAGTTGAAGCACATCCCAACGCCCATGGTTTCATCTTTGACGGGTTCCCGCGCACCATCCCGCAAGCCGAGGCCCTGGACGCGCTGCTGGAAAGTTTGGATCGTACCATATCTGGTCTGATCGCTCTCCATGTGGCGGACGACGAGATTGTTCATCGCCTTCTGCTCCGGGGTACTACTTCCGGGCGCCCCGACGACGGCGATGTAAGCATTATCCGCAACCGCATCGCTGTGTACAAAAACGAGACCTCGCATGTGTTTGACTACTATGCTGAAAAGGGTAAAAGTCACAGTGTCAATGGAATAGGGTCTATTCCCGAAATTTTTGGGCGGCTGACCTCGGTGATTGACAAGTTATAGAGCCAACCGGCCAACTGCTTCATCTCTGGTTTTTCAGCACGATTATTTTGTTTAAAGCACAGATTCCGGCAGAACGCGCTACTTTTGAGCGGTCAAAAGAACCAGCGACCGACACCTGACTCATGGCACTTCCGTCCAATCCCTGGCAGGCTTTGTGGGGGCGATTGCCCGCCCCGTTGCAGAATAAATACTACCTCACGCTGGTGGTGTTCTTCTTCATTTTGGTTTTCCTGGACCGGCACAGCCTCTGGACCCAGTGGCGGCTTTACCGTGCGCAGCAGCGCATGGAACAAGACAAGGCCTTTTATCAGGAAAAAATAAAAGAGGCGCGGGATGAAGCAGAAGATTTTGAATTGACCAAGGAAAAGTTTGCCCGCGAACACTACTACATGAAAAAGCGGGATGAGGATGTTTTCATTATCAAAGAAGAGAAGTAAAACACAGTAATATGCAACTCACCAATCGCTCCAAAAACGTTGTCAACAAGGAAATGACGTTCAAAGAACGCATTTACCTGCCCGCAATTCTGGGCGGGATGTGGATCACGTTGAAGCACTTTTTCCGCAAAAAAGCCACGGTAGCGTATCCGGAAGTAAAACGCCCGTTTGCACCCGTCTATCGCGGCTGGCACGTTCTGAAACGCGACGAACAAGGCCGGGAAAACTGCACCGCCTGCGGGTTGTGCGCAGTGGCTTGTCCTGCAGAAGCCATCACGATGGAAGCCGCCGAGCGCGAGCGCGGCGAAGAACATCTCTACCGGGAGGAGAGATATGCGGCGGTGTATGAAATCAATATGCTGCGCTGTATTTTCTGTGGACTCTGCGAAGAAGCCTGTCCGAAAGAAGCCATTTTCCTCACCGACCGCATCGTACCAAGCGACTATGTGCGCCAGAATTTCGTCTTCGGAAAAGACTTGCTGGTGGAAGGCGTGGAACCCGAAAAACGGATTGATGTGACCAAACGGCAAAAACACCTGACCGAGAAAGTTATGAGTTAAGTGGTATGAGTGATGCGCTCATAGCCTCCCTTGTTTTGTCAAGCAACTCATACCTTATAACTCATAACTGGAAAAAAATGACCCAGTACATTTTCCTGACCCTTGCGGTCATCTCGATTGTCACCGCGCTGCTGATGGTGTTTTCCAAAAGCCCGGTATATAGCGTTTTGTATTTGATCCTCACCTTTTTCGCCATTGCCGGGCAGTATATTCTGCTCAATGCGCAGTTTCTTGCGGTGGTACATATCATCGTCTATGCAGGTGCCATCATGGTGCTCTTCCTGTTCGTACTTATGTTGCTCAACCTGAATGCCGATACCGAGCCACAGAAGTCCAATATGTGGAAACTCAGTGCGGGGATTGCTTCCGGATTGTTGCTGGTGACGCTGGTGGGCGCGCTGCGCGGCAGTATTCAGATCGCTGCGCCTGCCCAATCCAACCCGCAGGTGGGATTGGTAGAGAATCTCGGAAAGGTGTTGTTCACGGACTTCGTGGTACCGTTTGAGATTGCAGGGATTTTGTTCTTGGCGGCGATGGTGGGGGCTGTGCTGGTGGGGAAACGGGATTTGAAAGTTTGAAAACTAAACTCCCACAGCACGAACATGGACTTCAAATACAGCTGCTTCCTCAGTTACCGGCACGGCGACAAAACGATGGCTACCTTCGCGGGCCAGATCGTGGACGCGCTGGGCGATGAGCTCAGTATGTTGCTGGATGACTATGCTGCGCTGCCGAAAAGATATCCCCAAGGTATTGGTGGACAGGGTGCCAGAGAATTTCAGTTCTTACGCGCTTTGGACGAAGAACATCCGCCGCTACCCGAAATTCAAACCCCTGATGAGGGCATCGCCAGAAAAATAAAAACCCATTGCGACCTATTTAAACAAGATGCCGACTGGTGCGGGGAGTGCTCGGAGTTCAAACTTTTGGACACCAAAGCCGCGCGCCCTCAATTAGCTGCTTTCATCCGAAAACTAACCGACGGCGCACCCTACGAACCCGAACTTGAACGCTCCTGATATGGCTTCGACCACACAAAAAGACGGCAACGTCATCACTTTTTACTCCTACAAAGGCGGAACGGGGCGCACCATGGCGCTCTCGAACGTAGCTGTTTTGCTGGCGCAGTCAGGGAAAAAAGTGCTGATGATTGACTGGGATTTGGAAGCTCCGGGGCTGACCAAATATTTCAAGCCCTACCTGCCAAAAGGCTTTGACGACCTGCCAGGGGTGATTGATTTTTTTGAACTGGCCGACCAATCGCTGCCCAAGATTCCTTTCGACAGCGACGCAGAATCCCAGATGGACACTTTTTTCAAAAACACCAGCACGTTCACACAACCACTGAAGGCTCCGGGCACTGGCTCCAACCTGTTCATCATGAATGCCGGGCGGGACAAGCAGGAGCAGTACGCCGATCAAGTCGGGGAGTTCGACTGGTTCCAGTTTTTCAAAAAAATCCCTTCTTTTTTCACTAAATGGCTGCTCCACTACAAAGAAGAGGTGAGCGACTTGTTCCGCAACTTGTACGACCTGCCGGAAATTAGCATGGAGCACTACGCCAACCGCATTCAGATCCGGCACGCATCGAGCTTCGCTTACGAAGAGAAACTGGCGGTCGTCGTGGAGGAGAAAACACAAGACCGCAACTCGCTCTCGGTGGTCTATCGGGATTTTGTCAACTTGCTGATTGGGGAGGCGCCGGTTTGGATGTTTGGGGCGAATGGCAAACACGCTCCCCTGAAAGTTTTTATTTCCTATGAAGACAGCGACACAAATTTTGAGCATGAACTTAGGCGGCACCTTTCTCTGATGGAAAAGGCAGGCAAGATTTCCCTGATTGGCTTGCCGGGGGATGCCATGACCGCAATGATCCAGCAGGCCGACATCATACTACCTTTGATTAGTGTAGATGCATTGGCATCAGACAACTTTTGGGAGATGCAATTGGCGGCGGCAATGGCCAGACATAAAAATGGCTCGGCTTTAGTCGTCCCAGTGATTTTAAGGGCTTGTGCCTGGGAAGAGACCTCGTTATCTGCCCTGCGAGTAACGCCCAAAGATGGACTGCCTGTGAATAATTGGCGCAACCGGGATGATGCATATAAAGACATTGCTTCAACGCTATCGGGCATCGTAGAAGAACGAAATCAGACTCACATCAACTGAACCCTCGGATTTGAAAGGCCCAACCATGACCTGCATCTTTTGTAAAATCATCCAAGGCGAAGTGCCCGCCAGCAAAGTGTACGAAGACGACGACCTGATCGCTTTCATGGACTTGTTCCCCATCCACGAAGGCCATGTGCTGGTGGCGCGGTTGGAGCGGAGCGTGTGGAAGAGCGGGCTGCATTGCGAAGGCACCAACATCCTGCAAAGCAATGGGAAAGCCGCCGGGCAAGATGTGCCTCATGTTCATTTTCACATCGTGCCGAGACCCCCCGACGACGGCTTCCGATTCAAGTACACCGCCCTGAAACCCAGTAGAGCTGAACTGGACCAAACGGCGCAGACGATTCGGCAAAGCCTTGAAAACCAACTGATGATCATCTAAAAAAGACATTGGCCATGCAATTAGAAATGCTCACGCTCCATGAAATCTATGCCTTGCACCCCAACGAGTGGGTACTGCTGGGCGACCCGGACATCCAAGATGCAGAGGTGCTGAGCGGCGCGGTGCTGTTCCACAGCCCCGACAAGCGGGCTGTGCTGGACTTTGCGCAGCGCGTGATTGGGCAGTATGGGATGGTGAAAATCGTGTTCGCAGGCGAGATGCAGAAGGTGTCGCGCTTGGGCATTTTCAAAGTAACAGAGAACTGATGAACTACAAGTTCAACTTGGCATCGGAGGACGACTTGATCGTAGTGACTACCTACATCAAGATTCGCGGCAAATCGCTCTACTATCCGCTCTCTTTGGTTTTGGATACAGGGGCCAGCCATACGGTAATTGACTTGAACATGATTTTGGTGGCTGGATACGACAAAGGGCTTCGACTCGACAAAAATGTGAAGGTGCAGACAGCGAACAAGATTATTGATGCGGACAAATTCATTTTGGATGAAATCAGGGTGATTGACCGGGTGATAAAGGATTTTGAAATCACCACTTACGACTTCTTGGCCCAAGACGATGTGCTGAATTATGACGGCGTTTTGGGTTTGGATTTCTTCCGAGACACGCAACTGACCATTGATTTTAAAACCTCAGAACTAAACATACACTTGTAGCCATGCTCGACGCCATCCGCTCCATCCCCATTGACTACTACGTTTTCTACGCCACCCTGCTGTTCGTCATCGGCGTCTTCGGGGTGCTGGTGCGCCGCAACGCCATCGTCGTGCTGATGTGCATCGAACTGATGCTCAACGCCGTGAACCTGCTGCTGGCCGCTTTTTCCACCTACCTCTCCGATGCGCAGGGGCAGATCATGGTGTTCTTCATCATGGTCGTCGCGGCGGCGGAGGCGGCGGTCGGTCTGGGCATCCTAGTGATGATTTACCGGAACACGAAGAGCACTGATATTTCACTGCTGGATAAATTACGAAACTGATGATAGTTATGAGTTATGAGTTATGAGTTATGAGTTATGAGTTGTTGAACACCTTGGTCAATAACTCATAACTCATAACTCATAACTCATAACTCATAACTCAAAAACGAGTTATGAATCAACTTATACCGCTCATCCCCTTTCTCCCCCTCATCGGCTTCGCCGTCAACGGCCTTTTCGGCAGCCGCCTGAGCAAAAACGCCGTCGGCATCATCGGCTCCGGCACCCTGCTGGCCTCGTTTGTGCTGAGCCTGATGTGTTTCAACCAAGTCGCCGCCTCCGGGCCGATCCACTCGGTGCTGTACAACTTCTTCACGGTAGACAGCCTCTCGGTCAATTTCGGCTTTCTGGTGGACCAACTCTCGGTCTGGATGATGCTGATCGTCACTGGTGTGGGTTTTCTGATCCATGTGTACAGCATCGGCTATATGCACGACGACGACGGGTTCTGGAAGTTTTTTGCTTACCTCAATCTGTTCATTTTTTCCATGTTGCTGCTCGTTATGGGCGACAACTTCCTCATGCTGTTCTTCGGCTGGGAAGGCGTGGGATTGTGTTCCTACCTGCTGATCGGATTTTGGTACACGAATAAAGAATACGGAAAAGCCGCTCGCAAAGCGTTCATTATGAACCGCATCGGCGACCTGGGCCTGCTGTTGGGCATCTTTCTGATCTTCAAACTGTTCGGCAGTGTCAACTATACCGACATTTTTAACAGCCTTGCTACGGTCCGCCTGGAACCGGGTGCGGTGACCCTGATTTGCCTTCTGTTGTTCATCGGTGCGATGGGCAAAAGCGCTCAAATCCCGCTTTACACCTGGCTGCCCGATGCGATGGCGGGACCGACACCGGTATCCGCGCTCATTCACGCCGCTACGATGGTAACGGCGGGCGTGTATTTGATCGCACGTTGCAACCCACTGTACACGCTTTCGCCCGATGCCATGCATTTCGTGGCTGTAGTCGGACTGATTACCTGCATTTTCGCTGCGGTGATTGGCCCGGGTGAAAACGATATTAAAAAAGTACTGGCTTACTCCACAGTCTCGCAATTGGGCCTGATGTTCGTCGCGCTCGGCATGGGTGCTTATGCCAGTGCTATTTTCCACGTCACCACCCACGCCTTTTTCAAAGCCCTGCTCTTCCTCGCAGCGGGCAGCGTGATCCACGGCATGGGCGGCGAGCAGGATATCCGCAAAATGGGTGGCTTGCGGAAAGCCATGCCCATTACCTTCTGGGTCTTTTTGATTGGCACAATGGCCATTGCGGGCTTCCCCTTCTTGAGCGGATTTTTCTCCAAAGACGAGATTTTTGCCTTCACTTACGCACACGGCGGCCCCCTCTGGTGGGGACTGGTCGGATTGGGTGCGATGTTGACGGCGATCTATATGTGTCGCCTGCTTTATGTCACATTCTTCGGTGAATTCCGCGGTACACATGAGCAGCAGCACCACCTCCATGAAAGTCCGGCCGTGATGACGGTGCCGTTGATCATTCTGGCAGTACTGTCTATTTTAGGTGGCTTCCTGAACACCCCGCATTTCCTGCACCTCGGCAACGAGCAATGGCTGGCGCACTGGTTCTCGTCGGTGATCCCGCTCAACGAGATGCACCTGGAAGCCAGCACCGAATGGTCGCTGATGCTCTTTACAACCGGACTGGCTGTTGTTGTCATCACAGTGCTGTACTTCGTGTATGGCAAAAAATCGAACTTGCCGGTTACGGATGAAGCCCAAACCGGTCTGACGCGATTGATCGCGCATAAGTTTTATGTAGATGAGATATATGACTTCCTCTTTGTGCGTCCGCTGGAGAAACTGTCCAAAATTTTCCACTACTACGTTGACATTCAGGGCATTGACGGTTTGGTGAACGGCGTGGGCGCAGGCGTTCAGCGAGTGGGGGCCGAATTTCGGAAACTCCAGAATGGCAATATTGAATACTACCTGCTTGGCATGGTAGTGGGCGCGTTGCTGTTGATGTTGACATTGTTTGTTTAAATCATTTGACCTGAACTAATGCCACAACTCAACACCGCACAACTCAAATCCTGGCTCTTCGATGTCCGCCTCTGGATCCTCGTCCTGCTCCTCCTCCGCCTGGAGAACATTGACCTGGCGCCCTTCGACGAGCACAACTGGAGACAAACGATGACACTGGGCGTGGCACGCAACTATGCCGAGGTAGATGGCAATTTCTTTCACCCGCGCACCATCATTTGCGACAGCCGGGGCGGGATTTTTGCGCAGGAGTTTCCGCTGTTCAACTACTGTGTGTTTTTGTTGTGGGAAGTATTTGGAGCGCATAACTGGTGTTTTCGGTTATTCAATCTGGTGGTCGCGACGATCGGTTTGTGGGCTTTTGCCAACATTGCCCGGCGCCTGGCCAATGAAAAAGCGGCTTTGTTTGCAACCGTAATGTTCGGCGTATCCGTCGCATTTGTCTATGCCCGAAAAGGAATGCCCGATGTGTTTGCTGTGTCTCTGGCATTGGTGGGCGTTTACTGGGGCTGGCGGTTTTTGGAAGAAAAGAAGACGCAGCAGTTGGTGCTGTTTGGCGTGTTTGCAGCCTTGGGAATGTTGTGTAAGATGCCGGCTGCCTGTATCATGGCCCTCCTGACCGCCGCTTTCTGGAATGAATCGGTGGATAAGACTGCCAGAGCGCAATTGGTCAAAGTTGGAGCGGTAGCAGTAGCCGCCATGGCAGCGTGGTACTTCCTCTGGGTGCCGTGGACAGATCGGATACATGGATTCCCATTGTTTTTCCCCACCAGCCTTGCAGAGGGCTGGAGGCAATTGGTGGAAATGAAGGCTGATACGATCGCGCGGTTTTATCCGATCGCCCTGACCAGCCGGATTGCGTTTTTATTCTGCCTGCTTGGACTGGGTATCGCAATTTGGAGAAAAAACAAGCCGATTTTGTTGACTTTTGCGGCTTCGTCGGTGCTGTTGTTCGGCTTGATGTTGAAAGCGGGCGGCACATTTTCGGGCCACGTGTACTACATCATCCCGTTTGTGCCGATGATGGCGTTGCTGGCCGGATATGGACTGAGTGAATCGGTGCGCAATCCGTGGATACAACTGGTCATCCTCCTGGCGATTACCACAGAGGCGGTGTACAAACATAAATACGACTTCTTCATCCCCTGGGAAGACCAGAAGTTTGTAAAGTTGGAAAAGATGGTGGATCAATACGTTCCGAAAGACTCCCGGATTTTGGTGAACAACCACGAAGGTTCGCCAGTCATGATGTACGCCGCCCACCGGCGCGGCTGGACGGTGACGGACCGGATGAAAGACTCAGCCTGGGTAGCCGGAGAATCCACGGTCGGAATGAATTATCTGGTGATTGAACGTTCGCGCTGGCGCGACTCCCTGCCTTTCCCAAAACTATACGAAGACAACGAGTTTCAGATTTACAAAACAAAGAAAGACTGACGGATGTCCCTGCTTTTTGTACTCATACCTTTTATTACTGCCACGATTCTTCTGCTCGCACGGCTTCCGAGAGCGCGCACGATTGCATTGGTGGCTACGCTCTCTAACCTGGCAGTGACCCTGACCTGTCTTACCTGTGATTACAGTCAGGGTATGAACTGCATATACTCCGTGCCATGGGTAGCATCGGCAGGGATCTCGTTCAGTCTTGGCATGGACGGCATCACGCTGATCATGCTGGTGCTCACCAACCTGCTCGCCCCCTTGATTGTGCTCAGCAGTTGGGGCCGAACTTACGACAATGAGCCCCGGTATTACGGACTGGTACTGTTGATGCTCGGCGCACTCAACGGGGTGTTTTTAGCGCAGGATGGACTGTTGTTCTACATTTTTTATGAATTGGCGCTGATCCCGATCTATTTTATCTGTGCCATCTGGGGAGGAGAAAACCGCATTCGCATCACGCTCAAGTTCTTCATTTACACCTTCGTCGGTTCGCTGTTCATGCTCCTGTCGCTGTTGTGGGTCTACCTGCAAACGCCCGGTACCCACTCGTTTGCCTGGGAGGAACTGACCCGCGTACAACTCCCCGATAGCACGGCCAATTGGGTCATGCTCGGCTTTTTTCTCGCTTTTGCGGTGAAAATGCCCGTATTCCCTTTCCATACCTGGCAGCCTGACACATACGTGGCCGCGCCGACTGGTGGTACGATGCTGCTTTCCGGCATTATGCTGAAAATGGGTGTCTACGGAGTCATCCGCTGGATGGTGCCGCTC
>Ga0163154_10003730_pt1 | contig 20737 bp, 18 predicted proteins | sample OliLakLV19MP9P1_FD_148649 | JGI IMG/M metagenome (GOLD analysis project Ga0163154, IMG submission 148649) | Freshwater microbial mat bacterial communities from Lake Vanda, McMurdo Dry Valleys, Antarctica - Oligotrophic Lake LV.19.MP9.P1 | ecosystem: Environmental > Aquatic > Freshwater > Lake >...
GTTGCGGGTTGTTTGCAGGACATAGCCGTAGCTCGCTGGCGACACGCCGGCTCGCGTTGACGCTCCAACTTGCGGGGCAACGGTTGGAGCGCGTGCTGCGGGCGACACGTAGGGAACCTGTTGCGGCAGCCCTCGCGGTGGATACGAATAGGGGGGCGCGGCTGGATTGACGTTGTACGGTGGTAGTAGCGTGGGTTGTGAAGGTGGTGTGGGTTGTGAAGGTGGTGTGGGCTGTGAAGGTGGTGTGGGTTGTGAAGGCGCAGGCGATGCAGAAGGGGCGGGCGGGAAAGCCGCCGTCTGAGCCCCAGCGCGAGCGCTAAGCGCCAATAGACCAAGACCTAACGCGCACAGCCGAACGCTTAACATTTCGGAAGCTTACGCTGGCGATGCCCCTATTGCTTGGCATTTTTGGCGAGGGTATTCCCTAATTCGTTGAATTTCGCTCGAGTGAGTGGTGGTGCAAACTCCACCTTTCTCGATGGGCCCCATCAATCACGTCGGCGTAACAGCGTCAGCTGGTGATTCACGGGCTCTCCGTAGGATTCGTACCCCTGGATGGTTCGTGCGTGTATCAGCTCGAATCCCGCTGTTTCCCAGTTCCGCCGGAACCCATCGGGAGAGTGGCGTAGAAGGCCGCTCTCCGCTTCGAACAGCTCAACGGGGGCAGTGGCAGAACCAACGCAGAAGCTGAGCATGAGTGGAGCGCCCGAACTCAGCGTTCGCTGAAGTTCGCTGAGGATCGAAGCCGGATCCACGATGTGCTCAAAGAAACCGATCGCGCAGGCGCCGGTAAAAGCATTCGCGCCGAAGGGCAGTCCCAAAGAAGCATCGGCTTCGCAGCACGCCACATACGGTGAAGCGGGCGCGGACGTGCTCTGCTCGAAGGACTCGTGATGCGTGATTTGCGCCAACATGGCTCGACTCAAATCTAGGGCAACCAGCTGCACGCCGATCCCCGCCCGTGCCAGTTCTCCGCCTAAGAGTCCTGTGCCCGCCCCCAGCTCCAACCAAAATCCGTGTGCACGCGGAAAGTATTCGCTCAATAAATCAGCCGCGGCACGGGGGGTTTGGTAGTGGCATTCGCGCAACAAATGGTGGTCGTAACGCGGCGCGAGATCGTCGTACATTCGCTGAGCACTCTGTGACAGCGTGGTTTGTGCAAGAAGTTCTGGCTGCTGCATGCGAGGCCTCCGGGGCCGATCGGCTCAGTTGAGACCTAGCACTTGTCAGAAGGCGCGTCGCCTGGGATCCTGTGCGAAGCTCATGCCGACCGCATTCGACCCGTTGATTCGCCGGCACGCCCGGCTACCTATGATCTTGCTCGCGCTCGTGGGCGTGATCTGTGCGCTAACGCTCGTGAACCCAGAAGCAGGCAGAGTCAGCTGGCTCTTGGAGGTCACTCCCGGGTTGCTCGGCGTGCTCGCTTTGGTGCTCAGCTTTCGTCGTGTGCCGCTCACGCACCTGGCGTATTGGGGTGTATTTCTGCATGTTCTTATCTTGATCTATGGCGGCTACTACACCTACGCGCTCACCCCACTCGGCAATTGGGCGAAGGATGCCTTTGATTGGCAGAGGAACCACTACGATCGCGTGGGGCATCTAGCGCTCGGGTTCTTTCCGTACTTTGTGATCAAAGAGGTGCTGCTCGCGGTAACACCGCTGCGTCGCGGCGGTTGGTTCACCTTCCTGGTGCTCTCCGTGATCCTGGCGATTGGCGCATTCTGGGAGATCATGGAATGGTGGGTCACGGTGCTGGTCGCCTCGGATGTCGGCCAAGCCTTCCTGGGGAGTCAGGGAGATGTTTGGGATGCGCAATGGGACATGCTCCTGGCTTTGGTGGGCGGAATGCTCGCGGCGGTGTTTCTTGGGCGCGTCCATGATCGGCGACTGGAAAAACTTCAGACGGAGCTGGGCCGCTCGCCCTTGCTTCCTTGACAAAGAGGACTAAAACAGTACTAGTTCCACTCGCACTGAATTGAGCGCTCCTTTTTCAGAATTTTAGCCAATGAATGCAAATCCTGAGATCCACCTGACCGACGAAGCCCGCCGCCACATGTTGTTGGCACTGCAAGCTGAAGACCTGACTGATTTTGCGATTCGCGTTGAGGCGCGCAAGCTCACTCCCATCAAGTACGAGTACAGCTTGTTCATTGAGGGGCCCGAGGAACGGCGTGCGGCGGATCTTGAAATTGATGCGACGGGTATCAAGATTTGGGTGGATCCGAATAGCGCGGAGCTCTTGGGGGGCGCCACGATCGACTACCTCAAGGAGGGCAGCAAAGAAGGCTTCAAGTTCAATAATCCGAATGAGCCGCAGGGTTGGACGGATCCGATCTCGCAGAAGTTCCAGGCATTGCTGGATGCGGAGATCAATCCTGGCTTGGCGTCGCACGGCGGCCGGGTGGATTTGTTAGATTTCACGCAGGGCATTGCGCGGGTTCGCATGAGCGGTGGCTGCCAAGGTTGCGGCATGGCCGCGCAGACGCTGCGCGATGGTGTGGAACGTCGGATCAAGGAAGAGATCCCTGAAGTGGATCAAATCATTGACGATACGGACCACAACGCCGGGACCAATCCCTACTACAGCTGACGTGAGTCCGGACTACAGCTGACGTGAGTCCGGCAGATCCCAGTTAAGCCGGACCGTCCAGATCCCAATCAAGCGCGGGAACGCCGTTTTTTACCGCGTAACGCCCTCTCGGATCGCAGGTTAACTGCGCGGCGGCGGTCTCATGATCGTGGGTGAAGAAAAGCCAGGTCTCCTTGGCCAGAAATCGCTGAAAAAGAGCGGTCTTTTCGTCAATCAGTTGTTCGGCAAAACGGTCGTAACCCATGGTGATCGGCAGGTGGACCCAGGGAACTCCGGGTACGAGATCAGCGCAAAAAAACAGGCCGTGGGTGCTCCCCTGAACCTCGGTATGGAGCATCCCGGGTGTGTGCCCCTGGGTTGTGGTGAAGCGAAACGCCTGGCCAAGCAGTGACTGAGCGTCGCTGTCTTCAGAGACGAGACAGAGCCTGCCCGTCGCGTTGAGCAGCTCTGGCAACTCAGGAATGTAGGAGGCTCGGTCACGGGGATGCGGCGTCGCTGCTCGCTCAAAAGCAGTACGGCTCGTGATGAACCGGGCTTTGTCAAAAAGCAGACGGCGTGGCTCACCCGAGCGCCAAGGCCTGAGGAGTCCACCAGCATGGTCAAAGTGCAGATGGCTGAGTACCACGTTGTCGATGTCCGAGTGCGTCAGGCCGAGTTGGGCCAGTGAAGTCAGCAGCACGTGCTCGGGCTCTACCACGCCGTAACGCTGAGCGAGCTTCGGCTCAAAGAAAGCGCCAATCCCGGTTTCAAGCAGCGTCTTCTGTTGGCCATCATCAATCAGCAGAGCGCGGCAACTGAATTCCAAACGGTTCTGCTCATCTGGCAAAAGCCAGCTTTGCCAGAGTTCCTTCGGAGCGTTGCCGAACATGGCGCCTCCATCCAGGCGCTGCGAATTCCCAAGAATCGAGTGAGCACGGAGCATTGAGTGAAGCTTGAGTGGGGAGCGCGGCAAGGTAAAGCCGGGCGGCGAAACGCCGGGGAAATGGGGCTTTCAATATCCGCCGCCGGTCTGGACGATGGCCGGAAAGTTTTTCGCCGATTCCAGCGGTTCGCCCCTTTCGAGGTAGTGTTGCTAACGTCACAGGCATGTCTAACAAGCGCTGCCCGTTGCTCGGTGTCTTGTCACTTGGCTGTGGCACCCACGCTGCGCCATGCACGAGCAGCCTTGAGCGCGCCTTCCAAACGGAGGACCACCCTTCATGAAAATCGTCTACACCCCACGCCTGCCAGAAGGTGCGAAAGCTCGAGTTGTTGAGCAGTTCCCTGAGCTGGAGTTCGTAGCACTGTCAACGAACGCTCCTGAGCTTATGGCAGAACTAGAAACTGCTGACGTGATTGCTGGCGGGGTGCCCGTCGAGGCGTTAGCCGCCTGCAAACAACTCCGTTGGCTTCAGCTTGGGAGCGCAGGCGCCGAAGCGGTACTTGGGAAAATCCCCGAAACTGTTCGGTTGACCAATGCGAGTGGAGTCTTTGACCTCACCATGGCCGAGCACGCTCTGGCGCTCATCTTGGCGCTCACGCGTGGTGTGGATCAAATGGTGGAAGCGAAAGCAACGTCAACTTGGAACTCTCGAGCCGGACGAGGGGAGGTGTTTGGAAAGACTCTCACGGTGGTGGGTTTCGGCAAGATTGGAACCGCTGTGGCGGAGCGTGCCAAGTGTTTTGGAATGCGCGTGATCGGCGTCCGGCGGCGCGTGGCTGAGAAGCCTGCGTGCGCCGACGAACTCATTGGGATTGATGATCTGGACGCTGTGCTGCCCCGGACGGATCACCTACTGTTTGTGCTCCCCGGCGGCCCCCACACGCGTCACGTATTGGATGCACGCCGTCTCAAGCTTCTGCCACCGCATGCGATGGTCTACAATATCGGACGCGGCAACGCGATCGACGAGGCGGCTCTTGCCGACGCGATCCTCGACGCACGGCTTGGTGGTGCAGGACTCGACGTCTTTGAGAGTGAGCCGTTACCCGCAGCGAGTCCGCTTTGGGGCTTGCCCAATGTCATCATCTCGCCGCACACCGCTGGCCGAACCTCGAACTACCCAGCCCGCTTCTTCGAAATCTTTTTCGACAATCTCCAGCGATTTCAGGCAGGCGAGCCGCTCCGCAATGAAGTGGACCGCTATTGGGGCTATTGAGATGGGCTCTGCGCAACTCCATTTCAGAGAATGGGGCGATCGGGCCCCGAGTTCCTCCGCCAAGTTGAATAGGCGACGTGACTTGGTCGTCCATCGCGGGTAGCTTAAACGCGGAGTCGACCTATGAACCGTATTCGTCTTATTTCCCCAGCGAATGTTATCGTGATCAGTCTGCTCGGCAGCATCGGACAAGCCAGTGCCCAGCCAGCTCAAGCAGAAACGCCAGCACCTGCTGCGCCGCAAGCCGAGTCTTCCAAGTCAGAAGGTCCGAAAATTGACGTCAGCGTGCCCGCACCCGGACCCGAAGTGCAGCGCGAGTATCAGATGCACGAGGGCTTCTACCTAAGGGGAAATCTCGGGATTGGCTCGCTCTCTAACCGCTTCGACGACGGTAGCCCCACCAACAAAGACCTGAAAGGCAACGGATTCGCGTTTAGCTTTGATCTGCTCGCGGGTGGCTCGCCCGCGCCTGGGTTCACGGTGGGTGGTGCCCTGATCAGTTCCGCGGCGTTTTCGTCATCCTTCGAGCGCGACGGCCAGAAAGCAGATCGGGATGCGAGCCTTGGAATGCTGGGGGTTTTCGTCGATGGCTTTCCAAAAGCCACCGGTGGTTTTCATTTAGGTGGTGCCTTCGGCTTGGCCCAAGTGAAGATTGAAAAACAGATGGGCGATCTCGGTAAAGACACGCTCGGCGGTTTCGGTGGAGCCGCCTGGATCGGTCAAGACTTTTGGGTGGCAGACGAATGGAGCATGGGCGGCCTGCTGCGTTTTGCTGGAGCGCTCACTTCAGCAAGCCAGAATAATGTCGAGACCAGTGCTTCCACGTTCTCCACATCGCTGATGTTCACAACCCTCTACAATTAGGCGCTAGCGGGGCCATTGTTGGGGGTGAGCAACCCAGGCGCACTTTGAGCGCCTTTCAGCCCCGCCGCTGAGCCTCGCGGATGCGCTTGAGCGTCACTCGGGCGGACCCAAGTACGAGCCCCCCAGATAGTTCGTATGCTTACTATCTCAAGGCGCTCCGTTGGGGGCTTGCCATCGGAGCCGGATCAAGTCGGCGCTCAGGATTTGAGTAAAACGGGGCTACTCCAAAAGCTGTGTAGTTCGGATGCCGCGTACGGGCCACAGCGTGATGTGCGTGCGGCCGAGGTGGGCTTTTTGGAAAGGCCCGGGCAATAGCGCGCTCGGATCGTAGGGTTGGCCGCGGAAGTCCTTGTCAACGCCGGGCACCGGCTCGCACTTTACTGAGAAGAGATTCTCATCGAAATCGAACTGCCAAGAGACGTTACGGCTTTGCAAGCCATCGCGATTGGCTTTCATCTCGCCGCTGTTCGCGTCGTGCCCGAGCACTTTCCAGAGTTCGAAGGGTAGTAAGAAATTCTCCTTCCACCATTTGAAATTGGGCCAATCTGACTCAGGCACGCCCTTGGCTTCAAGCTCTGCTTTCATCATGCCCGCCACGTGATCCGGCGTCATGGCGGGGCCGACGGCCCATTCTGCCTCCTGGCCCATGTGAGATTTGTTAGTCACCTGAAAGAGGGGGCGTGAGGCTTTGGAGCCTTCATCCAGATACTCACCACCGCCCATGAACAGGTTGCCCTCCGAAACATTCCGACCACCGCAGCTATAGGGGATCGGATAGCCGATCGCGCCCACACGGTTGCCCAAAATTAAGTTATTGAAGATCTTGAGATCCCAACAGCCATCCTCGGGCTTCACCCTTGGCGTGCAATACGAGAACCAGAAGCCGAAGTTGGCGTTCGCGTACAGGAGATTGTGCGCGAAGGTCACATCCGCCAAATCATGGCCGTAAATGCCGTTGCCTTGCCGGGTGTAGGCGATGATGTTGTTGTCCACCAGCGCCGGTCCGCGACCCAGCTCGACATTGATCCCGGACCACAGGTTGTTCAGAATAATGTTGCGGGTGACGCGCGTGCCACGCCATTGGTTATCAATCCAAATGCCATGGGCCTCGTTGTCGCGCACGAGATTGCCCTCGATCAGGCCATCATAGATCTGGTGGAACTTGATCCCAGCGAACTCCCAATACGGCGAGGTGTAGCCGGTGCGATTGTTGCGCTCGATCACATTGCCAAGAACCTGTGTGCGGTAATGGCCGATTCCGGTTAGCCCGCAGTGGCCGTTGTCACAGATGTGGTTGTCACGAATGATGTGATTGCCAGGAATGTCCTCAGGGTATTTTCCAAGCCGGGCGCACTCGTTCACTTTGTGGCAAAGATCGCCCTGGGGGCCGCGGTTTTCGATGATTTCACGGCGGCCTTCGGAGCCACAGTCGATGCCGACGCTCTTGGCGTAACGCACCGTGTTGCCTTCGATGAGCCAATGGTGCCCGCTGCGTGTCGAGAGGATCCCAATTTGGGCGAAGGCGTCGTCGCCCCAGCACGGAAAATGATTGGCTCCGTGCTCGATCGTGAAGCCGCGCACGGTGATATAGCCGAGTGCCCGGGTGAGGGGTGCGAAAACGGTGTGGCGCGTGGCAATCTCGACGAGGCGCTGTTCTTTCGGAAGGTCCGATTCCGGAAAGTGCACGAGCAGATTCTCACCATCGAGATCCACGCACCAGGTTCCGGGGAGCTCGTACAGCTCCTTCAGCTCTTGCACCTCCGTCAGAGGTTTACCATCGACGAAGACTTGCCCGAGCGTCGTGGGCAAAAGGTCGGGATTTTCAATATTTCGGTGCTTGAGCACGAGCCCAGAAGAAGTGTCAGCGGGCCGCACCTCTTGGTTCGGGACGAAGGGGCGAACCACGTGGTTGCGGTTGAAGTTTCGTTTGTAGGGATTGCAGTCCCCAAACGTCTCGACATCCACATGTCCGGCGTAGGCGCTCAAACCAAACATGGAAGCCGGAATGGCTCCGCGAAAAACTCCGGGATGACCAGCGAACGCTTGCCACACAGGGCGGTACTCGTCGGACCCGCGCAGGTAAACATCGTCACCCAACGCGGCTTCATACGTGATGGGTGCACCCGGGGTACCGCCACGCTTGGGATCGACGCGCTCACGGTAGATGCCGGCATGCACGCGGACGGTTTCGCCCGGCATGGCCAGTTCTGCGGCCCGATTCAGCGTAAGAAAGGGGCTCTCAAGCGTGCCAGGGTTTTGATCGTTGGCGTTCGGATTGCACTGGGCGACGTGCAGGATGCGACCGTTTGCTGATTGGGTCATAGCGGACTTTCCTTAAAAGGGAGCGGCACCCTACTTCAATCGATGCGAGGCGCGAAGCCCTGTTTTGTTGGCTTCTTGGTTGAAGATTTGGACGGTGGCGTCGGGTGATTTTCAGTTTGAGGTGCTGGCGTCTTGGCAAGCTGCCGTTAGCGTTTGACGTCGCATGCACCCGCCGCGTTACGTGGGTTTGCGTCTGCCACGGAGGACCACCTGGTACTCAGAGATCTCGAACCCCTCGAGCTGTTCAACTTGATTGACCGTGAGGCGCTCCCAGGGAATATCGACGATTTCGCCCGTTTCCTCATCAATCAGATGATGATGCGGGGCGAGCACGGGGTCGAAGACGGTTCGCCCCTCGGTGAGAACGAGTGGTCGCAAGAGCCCCGTTTCGACGAACAGGTTCAGTGTGTTGTAGACGGTGGCGCGTGAAACCATCGGGAATCGCGCACGCACGCGCGCCCAGACTTCGTCGGCAGACGGGTGCTCGCTTGTCCTCAGCACGTACTCTGCCACTGCTAGCCGCTGTGCTGACGGACTGATTCCGTGGCTTCTTAGCAGCTCAACCTGGGAAAGGCTCACCAGTTTAGACTAAGTCTAAGGGCCAGCGGCGTCAACAAACGCTTTCTCGCTTGCCCAGACAACTCCGGGTCGATTATCGCGTCCCGATGCCTCGAATCATCGACCTGGTTGCACGCGACATTCGTTTCCCAACTTCTCGGCAATTGGATGGTTCAGACGCGATGAATCCCGATCCAGACTACTCCGCGGCGTACGTCACGCTGAAGACGGATCATCCCGATGGTTTGGAGGGCAGCGGTATGACCTTCACGATCGGGCGTGGGAATCAGCTGTGCGTGGCTGGCATTGAAGCGCTGCGACCCCTGATCGTTGGGCGCACGCTCGAATCTTTCACCGAAGACATGGGCAAATTCTGGAGGCACATCACTGGCGACAGCCAGTTGCGTTGGGTGGGGCCAGATAAGGGCGTGATTCATTTGGCTACGGCGGCTGTGGTGAACGCAGTCTGGGATCTTTGGGCGAAGGTGGAAAAGAAGCCGGTGTGGCGCATGGTCGCGGATTTTACACCCGAGGAATTCGTGAAGTGTATCGATTTCACGTACATCGAAGATGCTCTCACGCGGGAAGAAGCCATCGAGATCCTGCGCAAGAATCAGGCCGGAAAAGCCGCGCGCATTGCTGAGATGGAGGCCAATGGCTACCCCACTTACACGACTTCAGCAGGCTGGCTCGGCTATTCCGACGAGAAGCTGAGGACGCTATGCCGAAGCTTGATGGCGCGGGGCTGGAGGAATTTCAAGATCAAGGTGGGGCGTGATCTCCAGGATGATATTCGGCGCTGCGCCATTCTGCGCGAAGAAATCGGTCCGGAAAACATTCTCATGGTGGACGCCAACCAGGTTTGGGGTGTGAATCAGGCCATCGAATGGATGAAGCATTTGGCGCCCTATAAGCCGCACTTCATTGAAGAACCGACCAGCCCAGATGATATTTTAGGTCATGCTGCGATCGCCAAGGCGGTTGCCCCGATCCGCGTGGCGACGGGCGAGATGTGCCACAATCGCGTGATGTTCAAGCAATTCATGCAAGCAGGCGGCATGGGAGTGTGCCAGCTGGATTCCTGTCGCTTGGGCGGTGTGAATGAGATCTTGAGCGTGCTCTTGATGGCAAAGAAGTTCAACATCCCGGTGTGGCCACATGCCGGCGGTGTGGGCCTGTGCGAATACGTCCAGCATCTGTCGGTGATAGACTACGTGTGCGTGAGCGCGGATCTCACGGGGCGGCTCACCGAGTACGCAGACCACTTGCACGAACACTTCGTCGATCCGATTGTCACGAAGGATGGCAGGTACATGCCGCCCAAGGCCCCTGGCTACAGCGCCACGATGCTGCCCGCCACGCTAGAGGAATTTGTGTTTCCAAGCGGCAAGGCTTGGCAAAGCTAGCGCTAACTCGACGGACGCGTTGCCATGTAGGCCTCTTCTAGGCTCTTTCCAGGGCGAACTTCAACGAGCCGAGCGCCCGCTTCGAGTAGGCGCGGGATCACCAGCTGGTTCACGTCGGCGACCGACATGCCGGTGGGGCCTTCGACTTGTAGCGTGTTTCCCTTAGCCACGATGTGCACACCCGGTAGCTCGAAGGCGATGGGTGCTTCCAATTCGTAGCTGATGCGCGCCGCGCGTTGGGTGACTTCACTCAACGAACCGGACAGTACGAGGCGACCCTTTTGCATGAAGATGACGTGATCACAGACGTTTTCAAGCTCGGCCAAATTGTGCGAACTCACAATCAAGGTGCGCTCGCCGTGTTGAGCTAAGATGAGTTCCCGCATCTGCAACACCAACTCCGGATCCAGCCCGTTGGTGGGCTCATCGAGCAGCACCAGCTCCGGCTTTCCGAGCAACGCCTGCCCAACGGCAACGCGACGCTTCATGCCGTGCGATAATTGGTGCATTCTGGCGCGTTGGCGATCAACGAGGCCCACGCGGGTCAAGATCCGATCGGTGTCTCGATCCGCCGCGCCGCGGGTGAGGCCCTGCAGTTGCGCGAAATGGACGAGAATTTCACGCACCGTACTGTGGGGCGCTAGCTCACAATCTTGAGGGACCACGGTCACTTTCCCGGCGTGGCGTGCTGGATCGAACGGCCCCATGCCGAGGATGTCTAGGCTGCCGCTGTCCGCGTGGATAAGGCCCGCAAAGATGCTGAAAGCGGTCGTTTTTCCGGCACCATTCGGCCCGATGAGGCCCGTGATGCTGCCGCGCGGGATGTCGACACTGAGGCCATCGAGGGCGTTCAACTTACCGTAGCGTTTGAACACTCCGTGGGCGCGCACCGCGAACTTTGTCGCTACCGCAGGGTCAACCATCGCGCCTCGCAAATCGCAGGTAACCTAATGAGAAAAATCCGGCACCCAGGCCCAGCAATATCACTTCCGCTGAAAAGCGCGGGAGAAACTCGGGGCGCCACAGATCTAACCGGTGCGCTCCGGGAAAAATCTCCTGAACGGTCGGTACAAGCACTGGCGCCCAAGCGCGCACCTTCTCGATATCCAACAAATGGTGCCCGACGGTTAGCAAGAACCAGAGCAAAATGCCGCCCGCTCGCGCTAAATTGACCGACGCGGTGAGCTGGGAAACCAGAAAAGCCACCCCAAGAAAGGCAAACCCAAAAAAACAAGTCCGCACGGAAAGTACGAACATCCACTGGACTGTGCTCCAGGCGTCAAAGGAGGCGAAGCTGAAGGCGCCGAGCACGGTGCTCGCCAGCGCCCCGGTGAACACGCCGACGACCATCAGCCCCACCTGACCGAAGAATTTTCCGAGCGCATAGCTCAGCCGATCACAGCGAAATAGGGAATAGCGCACCGCTCCCGTGGAGACCTCGAGTGCTATGGTGTCGCTGGCGCTCAACACCACCAAGAGCGGGACTAATCCGAGGGCAAAAGCGCCGTAGAACAGCGCGAGCGGAGGAATGCTGACCAGCTTGGCAGCCAATGGCCCATCGCCCACCAAACCCTCCAAAATTCTTCGAAATTGGTCACTCTGAAAAAGCGCGGAGGTCATGGTGCCTGCCTGTGCGGTCCGCGACACAGCGAGTGTGTCCGCGAGCGCACCCTCAATGGCTTCCACTGTACGAATGAACAACGCCGTACCTGCGAGCGATGCCGTTAAGTAGAGAATGAGCAGCGCAAGCGCTTTTTTTGAGCGGATGGCATCCCAGAGTTCAAAACGCGCCACCAGGGCTATCGAGCGAAGCTTCATGGCGCGGGGGCTGAGGTTGTCGTGGCGGGTGCTGTTGGTAAGGGTGTGCCAGCATCGCCGGCCTCACGTCGGGCTCTGAGCGATTCAGCGGCGCCTTTGAACATCTCAAGATCAACGTAATTCCAGACTTGTTTGCTTGGAGCATCGACCTTCTCCAGTGGTTCCGCGCCGACGGTGGCCTCGAACTCAGACTGGCCTTTATACATGATCGAACTCACTTCCTGGCTCACGAACAAGAGTTCGAGTGGCTGCGGCTCTTCAGTCGCGGACGCGAGCTGCATGAGTTGGTCGGCGTAGGGCGAAAGCTCTTGATTCATCTTGAGGACCACTTGGTCCACACGCGCTAACTGCTCATCGCTCAGTTGCGCTTTCTCTTTGAGCGCGGCGCGAGACTGTTGAGCGCGTAACTTCTGGAGCGAAATAGCGGCTTCGAAGCCCTCTCGCCGTTCAGCGCTTTGGCCGCGATCGGCTGTGCCCTCGCCTCGATTCTCCGAAACCCGCAGCGGCGGAATGGACGGAGACTGGGTCCCTTCGGTCGGACGAGGCGGGCTCCACCAGCGCCGTCTAGGTCGGTCTTCAGTATCTCGCACGGCTGATTTTGAGCCGTTGACCTTTGGGGTGGCTTGCTGCCCGAAATCGCCGAACCCTGGAATGGGCAAGAATCTGGAGCCGCCAGAGCTGCGACGCCCACCTTTCAATTCTTCATTCGCACGCGTGAGCTGTTCTCTCAAATCTTGAGTTTCGAGCCGTGGCCGCACGCCGCCCAGCAGGAAGCCAGAGACGAGCCCCACCACCAGTCCACCCACTATGCTCGCTCCACGCATGCTGTGAGTCTAGGGTGGCTCCCAGCCCGAGGGGAGTGGCCTCCCAGAGAATCGGGGAAGAACGAGCTTAGACTCGCCCTAAACCATAGAGCAGAACTGCGTGGGGGGGGACGTTCACACCTTGGATACGGCTAGCCTTACTGCCAAATTTAGAAGCTTTGGGCGCGGAGGCTGTGTTAACGAGTTGGTACCAATCGCCTGCGAGCGGAACCGTTGGAAAATCGAAGTGCTGAACGCGACTGCTGGCGTTGAATATTAGCAGCAGCGTGCGCCCTTTGTTGGATCGACCCCGTTCGTCGATTTCATCGGAGGCATCGCCCGGGATCAAGACTGAAATGGCGCGATTGGCAGGATCGTGCCAGTTCTCAAGAGTCATCTCTTGGCCATCAGGGCGGCGCCAGGAGACATCTTTGACTCCGTCGTCCCCGACCGGATTACCTGCGAAGTAGCGGCGCTTGCGAAACACAGGGTTTCCGTTTCGGATCTGGAACACGAGCTTCGTAAAATCGAGCAGATCTTTCTGCGACTCGGAGAGCTCCCAATCGATCCAGGAAATCTCGTTGTCTTGGCAGTACGCGTTGTTGTTGCCGCGCTGGGTGCGACCTAGCTCATCCCCATGCGAGAGCATCGGCACGCCCTGCGAGAAAGCGAGTGTGGCTAAGAAATTGCGCTGCATGCGTTCCCGCAAGCGCAGCAGCGGTCGGTTCTTGGTTTCCCCCTCGACGCCCCAGTTTCGGGCGTTGTTGTCGTTGGCGCCATCGCGATTGTCCTCCCCGTTCGCTTCGTTGTGCTTCTCTTCGTAGCTCACGAGGTCATGTAACGAGAAGCCGTCGTGGCAAGTGACGAAGTTGATGCTGGCGAACGGGCCGCGATTGCTGGGCTGAAAGATATCGCTTGAACCGGTGACGCGTGACGCGAGCTCCGGGACCATGCCCTGGTCGCAACGCCAAAAACGTCGCACACAATCACGGTAACGTCCGTTCCATTCGGTCCAGATGGGTGGGAATGCGCCTAGGCGATAGCCGTTGGGTCCCAAATCCCAAGGCTCGGCAATCAGCTTCACGCGCGACAAAATCGGATCTTGTTGGATGGTCGAAAAGAAGCGCGCGTACGGATCAAACTCAGTGCCCCGGTCGCGTGCCAGCGTGGGGGCGAGGTCGAAGCGAAAGCCGTCGACGTGCATCTCGGTGACCCAGTAGCGCAGGCTATCCAGAATCAGTTGCAAGGTCCGCGGGTGTGAGACGTTCAGGCTGTTGCCACAACCGGTGAAATCCTCGTAGTGCCGAGGGTGCTCAGGCGAATGTCGATAGTAGGAATGGCTGTCGACGCCACGCAGGCACAGAGTTGGCCCGAGCTCGCTACCTTCGCCAGTGTGGTTGTAGACAACGTCCAGAATGACTTCGATGCCGACACGATGGAAGGCCTTAACCATCGTCTTGAATTCATTGACTTGGGCCCCGTGGACATCGCTGGCATAGCGCGGATCTGGCGCAAAGAAGCCAATGGTGTTGTAACCCCAGTAGTTAGTAAATCCGAGCTGGGCGAGCCTGCGATCGGAGGAGAAATGCTGCACGGGCAAGAGCTCGACGGCTGTCACGCCCAATTCGAGCAAATGATCCAGAATTGGATCGGAGGCAAGCCCCAGGTAGGTGCCTCGCAAGTGCTTCGGCACGCGCGGATGCAGCATCGTCATCCCCTTCACATGGCATTCATAGATGATACTGCGGCTCCAGGGGGTTTGCGGTTGCCGGTCATCTCCCCAAGTGAAGGCGGTGTCGACCACGATGGACTTGGGCACGGATCTCGCACTATCTGACTCCGAAAATCCAAGGTCGAGCTCGGGGTCGTTGAGCGGATAGCCAAAGACCTCATCGGTCCACTCGAAGGTGCCGGCGATCGCATAGGAGTAAGGATCAACGACTAGCTTGTTGGGATTGAAACGGTGCCCCTGCAGAGGCGCGAACGGTCCGTGCACGCGATACGCGTAGAGCTGACCGGGCCTGACGTCTGGCAGGTAGGCATGCCAGACGCTATTTGAGCGCTCGGGCAGCGGGATCCGTATGGACTCGCGTTCGGCCTCAGCCGAATCGAACAAACACAGGTCTACGCCGGTGGCGTTCTGTGAAAAGATCGCAAAGTTGACACCCTCTCCGTCCCATGTTGCTCCCAGTTGGGAGCCGTCTCCAGGCCAAACACGCATAGCCTTTCCCTCATACCCGATTCGGGAACCGGCGGCGAAGGGGGAGCTTGGCCCCGCTTGGCGCTTCGTCAACCGAGGACCTGGACGAGCTTTTGGATTTCGGTGAGGGACCCCTTGGTAATCTCGTTCACGGCGTCTGGGGTGAGGCCCAAAAGATCGTACACTTCAGTGCTGACAGTGTGCTCAGCCTCGCCAGAATCAGCGCCAAAGCCTAGGTTGTAAGTTGCGCTGCTGGCAACGTGGACGGCGGCGATCAGGCGGCGGGAGTTCTCGTCAGGTGCTTCCAGCGGCTGGTGGTGCCACATTGCGATGAGTTCAAGGTCGGAAGGTAGCTGCCAGCGCCTGACGATTTCGCCACCCACCTCACAGTGGTCGGTCCCGATTGCACGGCGCTCGGCCGCCACTGGATCGCCTCCGTTTTCGGCTCGCAGCGACGGCCAGGTCTTCTTTTTTGAGAGGAAGGTCGCAATTGCAAGCTTTCCGCAATCGTGCAGAAGACCTGCGGTGAACGCGTTCTGATGCGTCGTCAGGCGCAGGCGATCGGAAAGCTTGGAGGCAATGACGGCACTGGCGGCATTGTGCGCCCAGAAATCTCGGGCCTTGATGCCGTAGCCTGGAAGCCAACGCGGGATCATCGAGCGATAGGAAGCCGAGGCAACGATCTCGTGAATACGCTGCAAGCCAAGCAACATGACGGCATGGGCCACGCTGCTCACTTTCGCGCGCACACCGAATGCAGCTGAGTTGACCACACGGAGCACGTTGGAGGAGAGCCCGGCGTCGATCGCAATCACCGCTTCGAAGTCGTCCGCCTTCGCGCGCGGGTCGTTGAACAAGGCCATCAAGCGCCCGAGAACCTCCGGCAGGGTTGGCAGCGTCCCCACCTGACTCGCGACGTCTTCCTTGGTCACGAGTAAGGCGCCCGCGGACGCTCTTACTGCACCTGAACTTATTGGGCCCACCGAAGAGGGAACGGATGCTGAGCGCCTTGGGTTAAGCCTTTTTGAGTAGCGCTCGGCACGGACTATTGATCAGTCCGTGTAGGAGCAGGGCATACCTTTGGGCTATGCGTTAGGCATGCGCTTTAGGAACCCGGTGATCCCAGGCTTCTACCCTGACCCGAGCGTGTGTCGGGTGGGGGACGATTTCTACTTAGTGACGAGTACGTTTGAGTACTTTCCGGGTGTCCCCATTTTTCACAGCCGTGATCTTGTTCACTGGCGGCAGCTTGGCCACTGCCTGATCCGCCAGGGGCAACTGGATCTGGCCGGATGCCCGAGCAGCAAGGGCATCTACGCTCCCACCCTCCGTTACCACGACGGCACTTTCTACATGGTGACGACCCACATGGGGCGAGGCTACGGCTATCACTTTTATGTAACCGCGAAGGACCCGAGCGGGCCGTGGTCCGATCCGATTTGGATTGAACAGTACGGCATCGATCCCTCATTTTTCTTCGATGACGATGGGAAGGTCTACTTTACAACCAATGGCAAAGCGGACGCTCCGAACGGTCTTGGCATCTATCAGAGCGAGTTGGATATTGAGCACGGGTGCAAGCTCTCGGCGCCGCAGTTCCTCTGGGCTGGCACAGGCGGTATGGCTCCCGAGGGCCCGCATCTCTACAAAGTGAAAGGGATCTACTATTTACTGATCTCGGAGGGTGGCACGAGTTATGGGCACATGGTCACGGTGGCTCGCAGTCAGGGCCCATGGGGTCCGTTTGAGCCCGCCCCCAACAATCCGATCCTTTCGCATCGGAGCCTGGGCTCGGCCATTCACGCAACAGGCCACGCCGATTGGGTGGAGTTAGGAGACGGGAGCTTTTGGGCGGTATTTCTCGGCATTCGGCCGCTGTCCTTGGCCGGCGCAGGCGCCCATCATTTGGGACGTGAAACATTTCTTGCACCCGTGATCTGGGATGCTGAGGGCTGGCCGCGCATTAACGCGGGCGCTCCGATTGAGCTTGAAATGGAGGGTCCGAGCGTCCTCAGAGCTAGCGAGCTTCCTCCCGTTGAGCCGGGCGTTCGGGATGACTTCGAGACTCCCGAGCTGGGCTTGCATTGGAACTTTCTGCGAGAACCTGCTGTGACGCGCTACCAGATTACCGACTCACAGCTTCACCTTTACGGCAACGAAAGCACGCTGGATGAGCTAGCGCCCGCCCTGATTGGCCAACGTCAACGGCACTTCCGTTGTGAGTTCTCGGCGCTGCTAGAGTTCGAACCGGTGAAAGAGGGTGAGGAAGCGGGGCTCGTTGCCAGGATGAGCGAAGCCCACCATTACGAAATGGCGATTGTTTGCCGGGCTGGGGAAAAGCGCTTGGTGGTGCGCAAGGTCGTGGGGTCGCTCAGGGTGGTCGCGCTGGACGCCGCCGTGCCGGTGGGAGCCCTCTTGCTTAAGATTCGCGCCACACCCAGCCTCTATTTCTTAGAGGCCTTTCTGCCAGGAGCAAAGGCCGAGGACGCGCCGTTTTGCTCAGTTCCCGCGGAGACGCGCTTCTTATCTAGCGAAATGGCCGGCACATTCACCGGCGTTTACTTGGGCTTGTATGCCACGGGTAACGGCAAGCCCTCAGTGACTCCTGCACTCTTTGAATTTGCTGAATACCGAAGCGAAAATTCAGCGGGCTAACCGATAGTCAGCTTCTAGAAAATAGTGCGCAACTGAAGCTCTCCGAGGCCGAGCTGCGGGCCATGTCGTTCAGAACAGACCCATCGAGATCATCAGTTGCCTTAATTTTGCTTGCGCTGGCTTGCTCCGGACCAGTCGCACCCTCCGGACAATCTGGAGTCGGAGCCGCTGCTGGCGAGGAAAATGGACCCATTCTGGTCGGAAACTTGGGTGCCGGCGGGGCGACCACAACGTCCGTTTCAGGCGCCAATCCAGGGACGCCGGTAGCATCCAAAGCGGCAGCGAGCGGCGGACATACGAGCCAGATGAACGGGGGAGTTGGAGGACGAACGTTTGGCCTGGGTGGGGCCCAGACCAAAGAAAAAACTTCGTCCGGGGGGGCGGCAAGTGCGACCTCTGGTACGGGAAGCGCGACCCCCAGTGCGGCAGGCGCCGGTGGCAAGCTCACTGTACCGAGTTGCGGGGATGGTGTCATCGAGACCGAATTCGGAGAAACCTGTGACGACGGCAATCAGCGTACCGACGATGCCTGTCCCGATGGACCGCATGGGACCTGTAGGCAGGCCAGCTGCAGCGATGGTTTCCGTTTAACGGGACCCGTGGGCGAAGCGGACGTTGATTGCGGAGGACCGGTGTGTGGTGCGTGCCCTGGCGCGCTCCTCTTGAGCGAGGTAGTGGTGTCGCCGACGGCTGGCGAGTACATCGAAATCGTCAACCCAGGCGAGCTCAGCGTGAGCCTCGAGCACGTCTATTTGGCCGATTATTCAGGCTACTTCGGAATCGTGACGAATTATGCTTCGCCCCATTCGAGCGATTTTCGCGTGTCATTCCCCAAAGGCGCTTCGATCCCGGCGAAGGCGCGGATCGTCGTCGCGTTGAAATCGGCCACGTCGTTCTTCGCGACCTATGGCCAATACCCAGACTACGATTTCTCAGCAACCGATAGCAACGCAGCCCACATGCTAGGCGTCTTCAGCTCGGTGTCGGGGTTGTCCGATGGCGCTGAGATGGTGGTGCTCTTTCGCTACGTTCCAGGCGCTGATCGTATTGCCGATCTGGACTACCTCATCTACGGGAATACCTCCGATGCGGTGGACAAAAGTAGCACGCCTGCCCTCGTGACACCGTACGCGCCCGACACGCCTGCGTCCGCCCAACACGCCGCCGCTGCGCCCAAAGCCTCGCAAGCACTGGTTCGCTGCGATGAGACTGAAGGCCCAGAAAAGAGCCCGGGCGGCAACGGTTACCTAGGTCACGACGAAACGAGCGAGGGTCTCGATCAGTCCTTCCGCGTGCTGCCAGGCCCGACACCAGGAGCCGCAACTCCCGGTTGTCCAATGCCCAAAGGGACTTGAACCCTGGCGAAGTCCGCGCCAAGGTGTACGCTGTCGCGTGAAATGACGCTCCGAGTGCTGTGCATCGACGATGACACGCGCCTGTTCGAGGTGCTCGCGGAATACTTCGCCCAAAATGACGTGTTGGCCGTGCATGCCCCGACCGGGCAGTTGGGGCTCGATTTGCTGAGGAGCGATGCGTTCGACGCGGTTCTGCTGGATGTGATGATGCCCGGGCTCGACGGGCTGGCAGTGTTGCGAAAGGTGCGGGAGGCAAGCGCGATCCCCGTGCTGATGCTCACCGCCAAAGGGGATGAAACGGATCGGGTGGTGGGGCTTGAGCTCGGAGCCGATGATTATCTGGGCAAGCCCTTCAGTCCGCGTGAGCTTCTGGCGCGCCTGCGGGCGGTGCTTCGGCGTGGCAACCACGACTTAGGTTCAGATCGTCTGGCGATTCGGGGGGTGGAGTTGGATCTCGGTTCAAGAAATGTTCGATTTCGGGGCAGCGAGGTGGATCTGACGGCCCTTGAATTCGACCTGCTCGCCGCATTGATGCAACGCGCGGGCAGAGTGGTGCCGCGCACGACGCTGCTTGAGCTGGCGGGTCGCCACGACGTGACGGTGGGTGAACGAACCGTAGATGTGCATGTCTCGCGACTCAGGAAGAAGCTCTTCGATGACGAGAATCTATTGATTAGGACCGTTCGGGGCGTTGGCTACACACTCTCACGTGAGGGCGCGTGAGGCCGTGCTGAAACGCTTCATCGGTGCTCGTCTGCATCGCCAGCTATTTGTTTGGTTTGGCGCCACGATTGCGGCAACCGCGCTAGTGATTGGCGCGGTTTCCTGGATGACACGGCCGTCGGACGAACCGTTTGGTGGCGGCGTCCACCATTTTGGCGGATTTGTTGGGGCCTGGTTTGCGCGTGTCTGGGACGATAAGCCCGAGCGTGCTCAATTGGCAGGCGACTTGGCGAATGCGCTTTCGGTGAATCTCACCCTTGAAGATACACAGGGCAAGGTTTTAGAACGCGCGGGCCGCGGTTGTTTCTTTCACTCGATGAACGTGGACGTTCGCCGCGGAGGGCTTTTACTTGGGCGAATTGTGGCGTGCCCCAGAGTGCCGAGACACGGCAGTTTAGCTTTTATTCTGGCCCTTTTATGCGCAACCGCCACGGTCTGGGGGGCAACGCTCTTGCTCACGCGCAAGCTCACGCGCCCGCTCAGTGAGCTCATCAGTGTGACCCGAGAGTTGGGCGAGGGAAAGCTATCTGCGCGCGTCCGGCTCAGGCGGACGCATTCCGGAGAGCTCGGAAAGCTTGCCGAATCGGTCAACGAAATGGCATCGAGGATTGAGCGCCAGCTCTCCGATCAAAAAGAGCTGCTGGCTGCTGTTTCCCATGAGATGCGAAGCCCTCTGGCGCGTTTGAGGGTGCTCACCGAGCTGGTGGGGAACACATTGCCAGAGAAAGCCAACGCCAACGTCGACAAGATGGAGGCGGAGATCTCCGAGATGGATGATCTTGTGGGAAAGCTTCTGGCCAGCTCGCGCCTCGAGTTTGGAGCACTCGAGAGACGGGAACTACGTGGAAAGGACGTCGCTTTTCACGCGCTCGAGCGTTGTTCGCTCGGGAATGCCATTTTGGTCGACACTTCAGACAATGCTAGGTTTCTCGCTGACCCAACGTTGATCCATCGCGCGCTGGCCAATCTACTCGAGAACGCCAGAATTCATGGCGCGCAGGTTGAGCGCTTGGAGGTCCGAACGGAGGGAGAGATCCTGTGCTTCGAGGTCACCGACAGCGGGCCCGGTTTTTCAGAAGCGGCACTGACGCGCGGGTTTTCGGCGTTCTTTCGTGAGCCCACCGGTTCCACTGCTGGCAGTTCGCTCGGCCTTGGTCTTTCGCTGGTGAGCCGCATTGCGGAAGCGCATGCTGGGACGGTTTGGGCAGTTAATCGCACGCCCCGAGGAGCCAAGGTTGGTTTCTCGGTGAAGCTTGGGTAGCCAGGCTCCGCCGGTACATCGACAAACCATGTCAGCGTCACTAC
>Ga0163154_10003732_pt1 | contig 20732 bp, 12 predicted proteins | sample OliLakLV19MP9P1_FD_148649 | JGI IMG/M metagenome (GOLD analysis project Ga0163154, IMG submission 148649) | Freshwater microbial mat bacterial communities from Lake Vanda, McMurdo Dry Valleys, Antarctica - Oligotrophic Lake LV.19.MP9.P1 | ecosystem: Environmental > Aquatic > Freshwater > Lake >...
CTTGGGCGGGGTCGTAGGGGGCCGCCGTCAGATTAAGATGCTGCACACCGGCAAGTTGCACCGGCGTTTTGGTGGCGACCACCATCACCGGCAAAATCGGTTTATTGTCGTGTTGGGCGTAGTCGATTTCGTTGAGGACGAAACTGCGGCGCTGAGTCGCGGTCTTTTTGCGGTTGACATCTGGCGACAATAAGACGATGACGTAATCGGCTTTGTCGATTTCTTCTTCGATTTGCTCCGCCCAGCTTTCGTCGGCTTCCAGCGATTTGTCCATCCACGCGCTCAGGTCGTCGATTGCATTGAGCGCGTCGAACAAGGCCACAGCCAACTGGCGCGTATCTTTTTTGGCGTAGCTGATGAAGATGTGCGCCATGTCGTCCCGTCTTATAAATTGTGTGTGTCCGAAACCCTTAGACAGTATGCCGCATCCGGGGATGAGTCGCAACACGAGATGTGATATTAGGGCAAACGCATCAAAATTTAGATGCGGGAAGAAAATGGTAGATGCGGGAAGAAAATGGTAGATGGCGACGGACGCGCCGTTGCGCGTCCCTACCCTAATCGTCATTCGTAGGGACGCCCAACGGGGCGTCCGCCGAAATTTGAAATTTGATGTGTTTGCCCTGACACACCACCCAAGCAAAACGCACCGAGTGTCTTATCCCATTACTGCGCGTCCATGCAGTCCTGAATGCTGCCGTCTAGCGTGCCTTGCGCGGCAGACAAGGTACAGTCTTCCAGCTTGACCGACCAATCGGCATACGCGCCCATCTGAAGTTGCGCGTTGAGGCGGGTGAGTTCTCCGCTGGCGACCAATAGCCCGACCATCACCAACAACAAGCCGCTGACCAACTTTATGACGCGCATCTGACGATTGATGCGGCGGAACAAGCCCTGTACGCGGTCTAGGGCGAAAGCGGCCAGCAAAAATGGCACGCCCAACCCAAATGAGTAAGCGGTCAACAATACGGCGGCGTCGGCGACATTGCCGGTATTGGCGCTCATGGTCAAAATCGCGCCATAGACCGCCCCGATGCACGGCGACCATCCGGCGCTGAAAATCACGCCCATCATCATTGACCCGCCCAAACCGTTGCTGCTGTCGGAGTCCAACTGCTGGCGCGTGTCGGCATACAACATCAGGTCAAGCCGTTGAATCAGGTTGAGCAGGAAGCCGCGAGGGTTATTGAACGCCCCGCCGAGGAACATGCCCAGCAGAAAAATCATGACCGCCAACATCGCCAAGACGTTCGGCCAGATGGGTAACTCATAAAACGCGGGTAAATTGTCGGGTCGCGCCCAGATAGCAAGGCGTCCGGCAAAGCCCCATGTCAGCAGCACGACGCCGAGCGCGGTCAATAGCCCGACGATTAGCGCGAACGGGGCGCTTGCTTGCGCGGCGCGCAGCCGGTTAAAGCCCAACGACAAAAATCCGCCGAAGTGCAATCCAAAGAAGATAATCAGCACCCCGCCCAAGCGCGAGATGATGTCGGTCACGTTGCGGATGTTCTGACCGCCTAATTGTTGGACGAGCGCCGTCGTCACCACCCCCAACAGCACGAATACCAGCGTGAAGCCCAAGACAAACGCGACGCCGTGCAGCAGCAGCCCAAAGCGTGACGACAGCGCCCGCCCTTGTAAAGCCGCGCTACCGCCCGCGCCGACCCTCACTTGCGCATCCACCGCCTGCCCCATCCGTCCACCCAAATAACTGATATAGGCCGGGACGAGCGGCAGCACGCACGGCGACAAAAACGAAATCAACCCAGCGAGGAAGGCAATCCCTAGCGAAACATCTATCATCTCAGCCCATCCAAAATCCAACACATCTCTAAGCTATAGGACAGTATCATAGACGAACAAGCTTACCTGTCTATGATAGCTTGTCAGAAACCAAGCCCATCGCCACTAAGTTATGCCTTTTGACACACCCGCTTATATGACAGATGTCTGAGGGAGCGATGAGTCTGACAAAGGTTTGTTTTGTTTGAAACAGGTTTCATCTCGACCATTTCAATGCACGGTGTGGCGCGGGATGTTACAATGGTATTTATCCATCCTATCTGTGTTTTATCCACGGGGCGCGATTTTATATGAGCAAAGGCCGTATTCTGGTGGTCGAGGACGACCTCGACATCCAATTCATGCTCAAATTTTACTTCACCGGTCAAGGTTACGAGGTCGAAGCTGTAGACCACGGCAAAGAAGCGCTTGCCGTGTGCCGCCGTCAGCCGCCCAACCTCCTCATCCTTGACATCATGTTGCCGGATATGGACGGGTTTGAGGTCTGCCGCGAACTGCGGACGAACAACCGCACCAAATACATCCCAATCATCTTCCTGACACAGCGCGACGAGCGCAGTGACCGTCTGAGCGGGTTGGAATTGGGCGCGGACGACTATATCACCAAACCGTTTGATGTGGACGAACTCGGTCTGCGGGTGGCGAATTCTATCCAATCCGCCAACCAAATCGCGGAAATCGACCCGCGCAGCAAGCTCCCGACAGGTCGCCTGATTGAAGACCACTTGCGCGGCTTGATGCGCTCCAGCAAACAGTGGGTCTATATCGACGGCAAAGTCCAGAACTTCGACGCCTTCGCCGATGTTTACGGATTCGTGGCGGCGGACGAACTCATCCGCTTCACGGCCTCGCTCTTGAGCGAAATCATCGAGCAGCAAGGGTCGCCAAATGATTACGTGGGGCATCCGGGGCGCGATAACTTCGTGATTATCACCCACCTTGAAGACGCACGCCGTCTGCAAGAAGAAATCACCGCACGCTTCGCCAAAGATGTGAAGCAGCATTATTCGTTCATTGACCGCGAACGCGGCTATATCCTCGTGCCGGACACGCTCGGCGAACGCCGGGTGGAGTTGATGGGCTTGGCGCTGGGGGCAGTCGGCACGCAGACGCACCGTTTCGCAGACATCCGTGAAATCACCGAATTGGCGGCAGAAGACCGCCGTCGTCGCCTGTCGGGATTGATTGATACCGACGACACGCCGCTTCAAACGTCGTGGTAAGACATACTATCATCGGCTAGGGGCGTAGCAGCAGAATAAGGTCAAGCTATGAATGTGGCGCTGGTACTTTTTTTAGGTGGGGTGGTCGTGACGTTGTGGCTGTTCTTCTGGACACGACAGCGCTCACTCGACACGGATACCACGCGACTGGGCGAAAATGATGCCCAGCCCGAAGCAGTCATTATCCTGCGCGGGTTGGGGCAAGTCGTCCACGTCAACGAAACCCTACGCCAATGGCTGGGGTCTGATGATGTGCTGCCTGATGTAGAGCAAATCGCCCGGCAAATCCGCCCCGCCGATAACTTCTTCAATTTGTTGGCAGGCAAACCCAACGCCACCTTCCAGATTAACCAGCGATGGGTCGAAGCCAGCGCCGTCGATACGCCACAAGAGGGTCAGCATCACCGCACCATCATCTTGCGTGAGGCGGGTCGCTCTGGCGCATCAGCCACCCCCGGCCAACTAGACTTCACCCGCGCCTTCCGAATCCTGAACCAGACGGCGGAACTCGCCGACATCACTGCTGGCGTCGAACCGACCCTCCAAGCCCTCTTAACGGTGCTACACACCGCCATCCCCTTTGACGGCGGCGAAATTAACCTGTACAGCGAAGACGGTCAAGCCTTGCGCCCGATGGCGTGGTTTGGCGACGCCCGCTACTTGGTCGAACTGTATGAGCGTGGCGGCCTGTATCCGCTAGAAGGCGGCATCACCGGCTGGCTATTGAAGAACCGCAAGCCGCTCATCCTCAACAACAACGCCGAAATCGCGGCCTTTAAGCCATTGGTAGCGGATTTCCCCTATCAAAGCGTGCTGGGTGCGCCCTTGACCCTCGGCGCACAAATCCTCGGCACAATTGAATTGGCATCTGAGCAGACCAACGCCTACACCACCGCCGAGTCGACCCTATTATTCGCCCTGAATGAAGCCCTCGCAGGCGTGATTCAGGACTCGCAAGAATACGCCGCACAGGTCAAGCGCGTTGAGGACATCGCCAGCCTTCAGGCGCTTGTCGAAGAAGCCTCTAGCCGTAGCGAATCGCGTTCAGAAAATGTGTACGGCATGTTGGCGCAGCGCGTGGCCGAACTCGCCAATGCGTCCATCTGCGGCATCTTACTCTACGATGAGGCCAAGTCTGGCCTCGTCGCGCAACTGCCGTTCCACGGCTTGCCTGACGCGCTCTCACGCACGCTGTTCGTCCCCCTACCCGGCGGAAGCAGCGCCCGCGACATTTTCGAGCGCCAATCGTATTGGATGAGCGGTGAGCTAGACGATGAACCCCTCGCCCAAGAGATGGGCTTAGGCGGCGTGATGGCGGCCTTTGGGCTGCGGGATACATTGTGGGTTCCGCTACAAATCAGCCGTGAGCGACTCGGCATGTTGGCGGTTTTCAATAAGCAACGCGGCGAGTTCACCACCCGCGATGTGCAGAACCTGAAGGCCGTCGCCGCCCAAGCTACCGTCGTGGTCGAAAGCATCCGCCTGTTCTCGCGTGAGCAACGACTTGACGCCGAACTTGAAGGCTTGCAGCAGATGACCTTCGCCATCGGCACACTCAGCGCCGAGGGCGACTTCTTCCGCGAACTGACCAACCGTATCGCATCGCTGATGAAGGTGCGTTCGTGCGTCCTGCTCCTCCTAGAACCCTCCGGCACACGGCTTCGCGCCCAAGCACCGGCCACCGGTTTCGATGACGCGCTGGTCGCCCAATACACTATCGAATTTGCGCCGGGAGAGGTCTTTCAGGCGCTATGGGAAGAGTCGGATAGCTGGTTCACCAACAACGTCCAGACCAGTGCGCTGGTGATTGCCTCTGGCATTGATGACACCTTCGCCCGCGCCGGGATTCAGCGCACGATGTTCGCCAGATTAAGTATGCGCGGCGCACAGACCGGCGTCATCCAAATTTCTGACCCGTTGGACGAGCGCGATTTCGACGACGGCGACGCCCGCTTGCTCACCATCTTCTCGACCCAAGCCGCCACCATCCTAGAGAACGCCCGCCTATTCCGCGAAATCCAACAAGCCAGCACCCGTGCCAACAACCTCCGCCGCATCGCAGAGATAGCGGGCGGGATGACCCGGCTTGAGGACGACGCCCGCCCATTGCTCAAGGCCATCGCCGAATACACCGGCAGCCCAAGCGCTTTCATCAGCATCCTAGAAGGCACGGGCAACCTCGTCACCACGCCGGAACGCGCTTATGGCATCGACCTCAAGGCTATTACCTCGCAGAACATCTACGGCCCCAACTTCCAATATTCCGTCGTGATGTCGCGCAAACCGTATTTAGGCAACGATGTCATGAATGACCCTCGCGTGCTGCCGGAATACCACCAAATCGCAGAAAATCTTGGCCTGCGTAGCGCGGCGATGGTGGCGCTGGTGGTTGGAGACCGCAGCCTCGGTGAATTAGGCATCGCCAACCGCGAACGCCCGTATGACAACTCTGATATCGAGGCGCTGATCAGCATCGCCGCGCAGGTTTCGGCCTCAATTGACCGCGTATTGCTGTATCAAGCCACCGGCCAGAACCTCGCCCGACGCCTTGAGGAACTAGACGCCATCAGCCGCGTCTCCAACGAACTGACGCTGACGGTAGACTTTGACCAGATTTTGAACGTCATCCGCCGCGAGGCGCTCCGCGCCACCAACGCCAGCTACAGCACTATCGCACTGCTCAAACCGCCCAGTGAATGGCTCGACCCGAACCAGCCAGTATTGGCGCGACGCATCGGCGGCCTACGTGATACCGTCAGCCTCGACCAGATTACCGATGTTGAACTCCACGCGATTGAGTTGGGCGCACAAGCCTTCGTGATTGAGGACTTCGCCACCCACCCCGACTTTGAACCCGTACCGCGTGATGCGCGTTCGGCTATCGCGGTGGCGGTGCTGTATATCGACACCGTTGTCGGCGTGATTTACCTCTGGGATCAAGCCCCCGGCAAATTCGACCAAGACTCGGCCTCGTTCTTGCTCCAACTGGCGACCAAAGCCTCGCTGGGATACGGCAACTACGCCCGCTTCCAAGAGCAGCGCGAACGCTCGGACTCGCTGCGCCAGCGCGTTGACCAACTCAACCGTATCTTTGAACTCAGCACCCTGCTCTCTAGCAGCACCAACGCCTATGAACTGCTGGAAGCAGTGGCTTATAGCGTCCAGCAGTCGGTGGGCTATGACCAAATCGTGATGCTATTGGAGGAGGACAACCTCCTCATCCACCGCGTCGCACAGGCCGGTCTGCCGCTGGATAGGTTTGAAGCCAGCCGCGTTCACACCATCAGCATCGAGGACTTCCAAGCCGCGCTCACGCCCGAATATCAGGTCGAGGGTAGCTCGGTCTATCTGTTGACCAATGAGACGGCTACGACATGGCGCACCGGCGATTTGGCGAACGTGTTGGAAATGCGTTACGACATTATGCCGATATTCCCGCCGGAAGAAGCGCCCAATATGTGGCGTGACGGCGATGTGTTGGTCGCCACCATGATTGGCTCAACCGGGCGCTTGCTGGGCGCGATTGTGCTTGACCGCCCAATCAACGACAAACGCCCTGACCGTAGCACCGTCGAATTGTTGGAAATCTTCGCCTATCAAGCGGCCAATGCCGTAGAATCGACCCGCCTGTACACGCAAGCGGTCAGCCTGCGCGTCCTTAACGAGAGCGTCATCAACTCCATCCAACAGGGCATCGTCGTGTTGGATAAGAAGGCCAATATCCTAACGGTGAACAAGCCGCTACTGGATACCGGCTGGAGCAGTGATGCAATCGGCCAGTCGTTCGAGGCGTACCGCCCGATTCTGGGCGAATTGTTGGGCGGCGCAATCGACTCGGTTTTGGCGGGCGGCTTGCCCTACGAAATCGACAATCACATGCTGGTTAACGAGACCGGCAAACAACAGACGGTCAACCTGTATGTCTATCCACTGACCTCCCCTGACGGCAAGAACGGCGCAGTCGTTTTGATTGAAGACATCACCGAGCGTAGCCGACTGGAAGAGGCCATCCAAGTCCGCGCAGACCAACTTTCCGCGCTGACCGAGGCTTCTAACGTCGTGACCGCATCGACGGAGCGCAAAGAGGCGATTTTGGCCGCGCTGATTGAGATGCGGAAGTTGCTGACCTTCGACAACATGAGCATCTGGCGGCGCAGCGGCGCGACCCTGACCCTAGAGGCCGCTTCCGGCGCAGCGCTCAGCCACTTGCACGGCGAGATGAACCAGATTAACGATACGGGCGACATCAGCCGCCTACGGCTGCACGATTACCCCGCCTTACGCGCCGTGACCGATACGCAGATGCCCATCGTCGTCCACCGCACCTCATCCGGCGACACGATGGAATATTCTCCACTGCCGTCGGGGTCGGAAAAAGCGCTGTCGTGGATGGCCGTCCCGATGGTCAATCAAGGCAACGTGGCCGGGATTATAATGCTGTCGTCCACCCAGTCGGACGCCTACGACGCACGCAGTGACCAAAACATCGCCTTCGCCTTCGCTTCGCAAGTCGCTAATGCCGCCGCCAACGCCGAACTGTTCATGCAAGCATTCGAACGTACCAACGAAATGTCTACCCTCTTAGAAGCGGCACAGGCCACCGCCGCCTCCCAAGACCTCGACTCACTGTTGCACATCATCCCCGGCCTGATGTTCTCGGTCATCGAGATGGATCAGTGCGTGGTGATGCTCTGGAACGAAATCGAAAACACGGTTGAGGTCATGCAAGACATCAACCGCCACAACGACATCGAGCGCCTACGTGCCATCGGGCAAACCTACAATCTCGCCAAATTCCGTGGCAAGCAGCAAGCCCTCAAAAACGGCGACCCAGTGGTCATGAAGGCCAGTGATGATGTTGACCAATGGGGCGACGACTATACCGAGATGATTGCCCGTGGCGAGAGTCAGCGCCTCATCATCCCCTTGACGACCTCAGACGGGGCGCTGGGCTTGGTGCAGATGGAATTGTATATGGAGCAGCCGCGCCGCCTGAGCGCCCAGAACCTCCGCATGGCGCGGGCGTTGGGCGGTCAAATCGGCGTCGGTATCCAGAACACACGCTTGACCCACGAGATGTCTAACATGGTGTCAGAATCGTTCGCGCTCAACGACTTGTCGCAGACCCTCAGCCGCGCCCTCAATGTCGATGAGATGATGGCGACCATGCGCCAGCAACTTTCGCAGGTGCTAACCGCCTCCGAGTTCTACATCGCGCTCTATGATGAGCCGTCCAAGACCGTCAATTTCCCTGTAGCGGTGCGTGCTGGACGCACGCTGACCATCCCATCACGCCCGCTGGCGAATGATGAGATTTCATCGGTCATCCGCAACAACCGCATGATTTCAATTGGCGCAGACTACTTCACGCCGGATGAATTGCGCCGCAACCTCGGCATTACGATGGGCGAGGAAGATTACAAAAGTTACCTCGCCATCCCCGTCACCATCGGGCCAGATGTCTACGGCGCAATCGCTCTGCGTGACAGCTACCGCACCCGCGCCTTCTCGCTCAACGACCAGCGCGTGGTGCAGACCGTAGCCTCGCAGTTGGCGACGGTCATCCAGAACAATCGCCTGTTCAATCAGATTAGTTCGCTGGCGGAAGACCTCGAAAAACAGGTCGTCGCCCGCACGCAAGAACTTGAGGACGAGCGTGACCGCCTGAATACGCTGTATCAAATCACGTCGGAACTGTCCCGCACGCTGGATATGGGTCAATTGGAGCGCCGTGCGCTGGGCATGTTGGTCAAGGCCGTCACCGCTGACGACGCCCTGCTGATGCGCTTCGACGCCATGACTGATGAACTGACCGCCTCGGCGATATTCAATCCGTTGACCAGCGACACCACCACCCACCCCGGCGAACAAATCGGGCGCTGGTTGGTGGAAAACGAAGTCGAAATCACTATCCCTGACCTGCACAAGTGGCCGCACTACGATACCAAAGCCCCCGGCGCGAAAGTCTGGCGCAGCGCGATGGCCGCCACCCTACAGGCCAGCGACGGCGACGCGATTGGCGCATTGGTCATCCTCAGCCGCAAGACTCGCGCCTTTGACGACTCGGCCTCGCGGTTGCTGACCGCCGCCGCCAACCAAGTGGCCGCCGCCATCAATAACGCGCAGCTCTACTCGCTCATCCGCGACCAAGCGCAACGCTTAGGCGTCATGCTCCGCAACGAGCAAGAGGAAGCTGAAAAGAACCAAGCCATCCTCGACTCGATTTCGGACGGCGTTATCTTGTCCGACGCTGATGGGCGCGTCATCGTGACAAACCCCGCCGCCCAACGGATGCTCAAACTCAGCGCCGATGAATTGATTGACCGTTCGCTGTCGCAATTCAGCGGCTTATATGGCGGCAGCATTCAAGCATGGATTGAGAACGTCCTGACCCACAGCAAGAGCGCACAATCCGCCGCTGAGGAAATCAGCCTAGAGGTGCGTCTGACCCTAGAAGACTCGGTGCTTGCGGCGCGTATGTCGCCGGTATCTAACGAAGGGCGCTTCATCGGAATGGTGTCTGTGTTGCGTGACATCACCCGTGAAGTTGAGGTTGACCGCATGAAGGCGCAATTCGTCGCCAATGTCAGTCATGAGCTACGCACCCCGCTGACGCCGATTAAGGGCTTCACCGAGATGATGATGATGGGCGCACTTGGGCCGGTCAATGACCCGCAGCGCAATACGCTGGGCATGATTAAGGACAACGTTGCCCGCCTGACCGTCTTGGTTGACGACATCCTCGACATCAGCCGCATCGACGGCGGCAACGACGCCCTACGCTTGATTGATGTCGATGTCACACAGGTGGTCAATGAAGCGGTAGACAAACAGCGCAACCGCCCGCAGCACAAAGACAAGACTCGCCACATCACGCTGGACTTGGACACGGTGCTGCCCAGCATCCAAGGAGATCGTACCAAATTGGGACGAATTTTCGGTAGCATTGTCGATAATGCGTTCAATTACTCTCAGGACGGTGGTACTATTCATGTAGGTGCGCGGTTGGATGCGGAGCGCGTGGTCGTCAGCGTGACCGACAGCGGCGTCGGCATCCCAGAGAAATATCGCGAAGCCGTCTGGAAGAGATTCCAGCGCATCGAAGAACACGCGCTCAAACTGGAAGTCAGTGGCACAGGTTTGGGGCTGTCGATTGTGAAAGAGATGGTCGAAATGCACCACGGCGATGTCTGGTTTGAGAGTGAAGTTGGCGTTGGCACAACCTTCTACGTCTCGCTCCCGCTGGTTCAGCCCGGGCAAGCCGTCACGGTTGGAGATTAATAGGCACCCATTATGGCGCATATTTTGATTGCGGAAGACGAGCGCGACATCCGAGAGCTGCTCACCATCACCCTAGCGGTCATGGGCGAACATCAGGTCACGCCCGCGAGCGACGGAGAGGAAGCCGTCCGGCTGGCTCAAGAGGTCATGCCGGACATGATTTTACTCGACATGCGGATGCCCAAGATGGACGGGCTGCAAGCGTGTCGGGCGTTGAAAGCAATACCGGGAGTCAGTTCAATCCCGGTGGTAATCTTGTCAGGGCGAGGATTGGACGATGAGGTACAAGCCGGGTTAGACTCTGGCGCTGTGTCCTATATCGTCAAACCCTTTGCACCGGATGAACTGCTCGCGGAAATCAATAATCTATTGGCACGGGTCGGATGAGCGCAATCACTTTAGGCGGCGATTTGGTGCATTACGAGGTACTAGGCCGAGGCCGTACCGTCCTACTCTTACATGGGTGGGTCGGGTCATGGCGCTACTGGGTTCCCGTGATGCAACAACTTCACCTTAAATACCGCGTTTTCGCGGTGGATTTGTTTGGTTTTGGCGATAGCGCCAAAAACCCCCGGCGCTATACGCTGGATGAACAAGTACGGATGCTGGTGCAGTTCTTGCAAAGCATCCAACAGAAAAAGGTCGCGGTAGTCGCGCACGGCCTCGGTGCATGGGTGGCAGCCGAGATGGCTCGCCGCGCCCCTGAGACCGTCGCCAAGATGCTGCTGATTTCGCCGCCACTGTTCGATCCCGGCGACCTCGCTACCCGGCCAGTGCCAGTGCGCCCGCCCTCTCTCCCTACGGCGGATGACACAGATCGCACCATCTATAACACAGAGCGCCCGCTCACCGAAGACCACCCGCTGGCCTCGATGGGGCGCGGTGGCTATGCCGAGGATGCGGTAGAACGCCGCGCCCCCGACCCCGATAGCATGGGGTATGCAGACCCAACCATCCCCAACGCCCGCTTGATTAACCGCGCCAAGTTGGAAGAGGCCGCCCGCGCCCTCGCCGCGATGCGTGCCGCAGACAACACCGCCGTCAAGCCCAATGAGGATAACCCGCTGTATAAGCGGCTGTACGGCCAAGACCCCAGCGGCCTGCTCAACCGCAGTATGCGCCGCACCGATGTCCAATACGAGAAGATGGTACAGGACGTGGCGCGTACTGATGCCCGCGTACTCATCCAAATGGCGACCTATTACGACGCCGGAAACGCGCTCGATGCACTGCGCGTGTCGTCAATGCCGACCATGATTGTTCACGGCACAGAAGACCCCATCATCGACCCCCCCAACGAGTCGGTCTGGAACTATCTGACGCACGAAAAAGAAGAGTTGTGCGTCCCCGTACCGCTGTCGTGTGGGCATTTCCCGATGTTCGAGTACGACGCCTTCCCACGTCTGCTGAACGGTTTCCTAGACGCCCCAGACATCAGCAATCTGGAAATCAAAGAGCGCTGGCGTCGCCGTTCACGGTAAAAAACAAGTGGGAAGTGATGAGTGATGAACATGTTAGACACACTTCCCCATCTATTATGCCCATCTATTTAGAAAGCACGGTTAACTCACCCTTATGGACGCGCTGATTTTCGCCAATGGCGAAGCACAAGACGGCCCGGCAGTCCGCCGGTCTTTTGAAAACCTCGAAAATCCGTTGGTCGTGGCTGCCGACGGCGGTGCGCGCAATGCCGCCCTTTTCGGCTATACCCCAGCCGTCGTGCTGGGCGACCTCGACTCGCTAGACAGTTACGAGGCAGACCGTCTTGAAGAAAACGGCACGACCATCCTGCGCTATAGCGCGGAAAAAGACGAAACCGACCTCGAATTGGCGCTAATGTACGTCGCCAAACAAGAGGTCAAGCGCGTGGTGATTATCGGCGGGGTCGGCGGGCGACTCGACCAGACCTTTGCCAATGTCTATCTGTTGGCGCTGCCTGATTTGATCGAGCGCGAGGTTATGCTGGTGGCTGGCAGCCAAACCGTGCGCGTATTACGCCCCGGCAGAAACATCATCCGCGGCGAAGTCGGGGACACGCTCTCGCTGATTCCGCTGGGCGGCCCCGCCTTGGGCATCAGCACGGCTGGGTTGTACTATCCGCTAAAATCCGAGCCGCTACGTTTTGGACAAGCACGCGGAATCTCTAACGTCCTGACCCACCCCAACGTGCAAATCCAGTTCAATACCGGCTTGCTCTTGATGATTCACAGCATCGGGCGCGCATGAGTGTCCCCGTCCTGATCGAAAAACGTGACCACATCGGGCGCGGTGTGTTGAATTACGCCGGAACGGTGGTCTATCAGACGGCGGATACCTTGTGCGTCGAGTCGTTTTTTGACCGTGATATGCCCAGCCCGTATGTGCACGTCAACGCCGGAGACCGCACGGTAGAGTGGTTTTATACAGACCATTGGTACAATATCTTTGAGTATCATGATGTCAGCGACGATCACCTCAAGGGGTGGTATTGCAACATCACGCGCCCCTCGCTGATTCAGCACACCGATGACGGATTGGTGGTCGCATGGGATGATCTCGCGCTGGATGTGTTCATCCACCCCGACGGGCGTTTTTTGCTGTTGGATGAAGATGAACTGGCCGAGTTAGCCCTCTCCGCCGAGGATGTAGCGAACGTCTGGGCGGCGGTAGAGCAAATTCGGGCGCTCGTGGGTCAACACGCCGCGCCATTTGAAAAAATCCCATAAAATCTCGTCGTAGAGGCGCACCGCGTTGCGCCCCAAAATAAATGATTGTAGGGGCGACCCGGTGGGTCGCCTATCCCTCCCGCCCGAAAAAATAATTATACGGAGAACCCCAATATGTCGATGATGATTGAAACCCGCGATTTGGTAAAACGCTTCGGCAAATTCACCGCGGTTGACGGCCTGACGCTGAACGTCCCCGCCGGTTCGATTTATGGCTTCTTGGGGCCAAACGGCGCGGGCAAAACCACCACCATGCGGATGCTGACCACCCTCACGCAGCCGTCCTCTGGCGAGGCGTTCATCAACGGTCATTCGGTGGTCAAAGACCCCATCGCCGTCCGCCGCGCCATCGGCTATATGCCGGACGAATTCGGCGTATATGACGACTTGCGCGTGTGGGAATACTTGGACTTTTTCGCCGCGTGCTATGACATCCCCGAAGGCGAACGCCGCCGCCTGATTAACGACCTTTTGGCGCTGGTAGACCTGACCGGCAAGCGTGATGAGATGGTCGATAAACTCAGCCGAGGCATGAAGCAGCGCCTATCGCTCGCCCGCACATTGGCGCATGACCCGTCGGTGTTGATTCTGGATGAACCGGCCTCCGGCCTAGACCCACGCGCCCGCATCGAAATCCGCGAGTTGATGGTCGAGTTGGCGAACATGGGCAAGACCATCTTCTTCAGCACGCACATCCTCGCCGATGTCGAGACCATCTGCACGCATATCGGCATCGTTGAGGCCGGTAAATTGGTCATGCAGGGCAGCATGGACGAACTCAAAGCCCGCTTGATGCCCCACCGTGAAATCGTCGTAACGGTCAAGGATGACGAGGCGGCGCAGGCCGTCAAACATGCCGCCAGCGCCGTAATGGGCGTCCTCGGCGCAGAGGTCTTGCCGCCTAAGAGTGGGCGCTCCCGCGTGCGCGTCGATTATCAGGGTGAGGATGAGGGCGTTGCGGCGCTGAATCAGGCGTTGATGCAGGCTGGCGTACAAGTGCTTGGCTTCAATGAGGAAATCCGCGACCTCGAAAGCGTGTTCATGAAGGTCACGCAGGGAATCGTGAGTTAAATTATATCCAACACGGGCTATCAGTACGCAACGGATTCCGCGCTGGAGACCGCTTCTGGCTCGTCCCATCGTTCGAGGTCTATTGGTTCGATGAAATGATCGCCACCTGTTACGCAGGGGATTTCGTGTGCAATTTCGAATTGCCCGGAAGCGGCGACGGCTGAGAATGGGGTTGGCATCATCTGGCACAAGGAGAAAGGTGCAAGCGAGTCGAACTCGATTCTTGTAGCTTGCACCTCATCTCTTGGTTATTCCTCGGCGCGGTGGAAAAACAGGCTGACGGTAATCACGGTGAAGGCCACCAGCGACATCAGCGGGATGGTGATAAAACCGTACAGGTTAATCCAGCGGATGGTGCAAGATACCGCCCCCACCGCACACACGCCCTCCTCGACCAACCCATAGGTCATGGCGCAGTGATATAGCGCAATCAAGAAGCCAATCACGCTCACCGGCAAGGCATAGGCGCGTACATTCTTATCATCGCGCTTGAGGATACCCACGCCCAAAATCGCCACCAGCGGATACATGGCGATGCGCTGATACCAACACAGCGGACACGGCGGGAACAACATCACTTCACTAAAATACAGGCTGCCGGACATCGCTATCACCGCCTGTACCCATGCCAGATGCAGCAAGGTCGGGCGGATTAGGGCGCGGGTTTTAGGCGCATTCGACGTGAGATTCATCATGCTTGTGTAATCCCTTCACATAAACAGCAAAATAGAGTCTAAACTAAATGGTAACTACTCAGCCATCATTTCTTCCCTCAATTTGATGATTTAGAGCATCAAATTGGCTGAAGTTCGGGGAAATTCCTCCCTCAGATGATTGGACTGAGTACCGGTTAAAACCTCGTTTTCCCCTCAAATAGGGGCTGAGTAGTTACACTAAATGATAAAACAATCGGATGTTTCATCGTAGTGACTGGTTTCCTATCTGGCTGGGGACAGATGTCACGTTTGCCGAGGTTCTAAGGTTTGAATCCCTTTAACCAAGTGGTTTGTCATGAAACATGCGATACACTATGTGGTTGACTGAAGGGAATTTCCGGCATGGATGTGTTCGTTTCATACTCACGACGCGATCTCGATTTCACGCACATCGTCGTCCAAAAACTTAAAGATGCTGGGCATGAAGTCTGGGTCGATTGGGAGGACATCCCGTACTCATCCGACTGGTGGAAAGAAATCACCCGTGGGATGGATGCTTGTCAGGCTGTGGTGGTGGTCGTCACCCCTGACAGCCTGCGCTCGGACGTATGCAACAAAGAAATCACCTATGCCCGTGGCAGCAACAAACGCCTAATACCCGTCCTCCACCGCGACATCAACGAACCAGAGATGATGACCTATTGGGTGGAACAGAAATGGGAAAAAGACGCCAAGATTAACTGGGAATTGGTACGCGCCCATAATTGGCTGTTTTGTCGCACTGAGGACGAATACGAACGCGCCTTCACCAGCCTGCTCGACACCATCGCCCGTGACCCCGAAAACACCCACTACCACACCCGCTTGTTGGTACGCGCCCGTGAGTGGCAAAACAGCGACAAACCCGGCAAAGGCCGTGATGAAGGGTTGCTCTTACGCGGTGAAGACTTGCGCCAAGCCGAAAGTTGGCTGCAATTCAACCGCGTCCAAGAGCCGCGCCCGACCCCCCTACACTCAATATATATCGGCGCAAGCGCAGCCCTCCGCACCCAAGAGGAAACCCGCGCAGCGTCGCAAAGCAGCCGCCTACGCCGACTCGTCGCCGGTCTATCGGTGCTGTTGATATTTGCGTTGATCTCCGGCGCATACGCCATCAACCGGTCAGATTTTGCCGAACGCAGCGCGATGACCGCCATCCACGCCGAAGCGAACTCCAACGCCATCGCCGCTACCGCCCAAGCCAATCTGTTAGAGGCGTGGGAGGCGCAAGCGCTCTACCGCGCTGACCGCGCACAAGGTGAGATGGATCGACAGCAACCGCAAGGAGCGCTACTGTTGGCGCTAGAATCGTTGGAAAATATCGACGAAGGCATTTATAACAGCAACAGCCAAATCGCCCTCGCCCGCGCCGTGATTTCTGAAGTGCAAGAGACCGCCTATTTCCCGCACGATAGCGCGGTCAATCTCGCGGTGTGGAGCGCAGACCGTCAGCGCGTCGCAACCATCGCCGCCTTCACCATCTCGGTCTGGTCAACCAGCGATAGCAGCCTGATTGCCCGCCTCAGCCACAGCAGCAGCTCGTTCGTGCGCGGCGTCACTTTCAGCCCAGACGGTGAACGCCTGCTCAGTTGGGATAGCGACGGCGTGGTGCGCTTCTGGCATATCACCAGCGATGAGCCGCCCCTCGTCATGCGCCATCTCAGCGGGACATTGGTCAACAGCGCCCAACTCAGCCCCGATGGGACGCGCATCCTGACCGCCTCTGATGACAAAACAGCCGTCCTGTGGGATGCTCAGACCGGCGCGGCATTGAGCGTGTTCCAACATGGGGACAGCGTGAACGGCGCGACCTTCAGCGCCAATGGTCAACGCGTCATGACGTGGAGTCGGGATAAGACGGTGCGCGTCTGGGATTTGACCGGCGACCAAGCCACCTCTGTGGCGGTTTTTACGCATGACGCCAATGTGCGCGGCGCGGTCTTTAGCCGTGACCAATCGCGTGTCTTGAGTTGGACTCGCGGCCAAAACGCCTATCTGTGGTTGGTCGATTCCCCAGACCAGCCACTGTTCACCTACCTACATGGCGACCAAATCAACAGCGCGGTTTTTAACCGTAACGAGGCGATGGTCTTGACCGCCAGCGCGGACGGATCGGTCACTTTGTGGTCAACCGTCAACGGGAACATCCTCTTAAGCCTGCTGCACGACAGCGGCGTAGATAGCGCGATGTTCAGCGGTGACGAGCGCCAAATCATCACCGTGACCAGCGAGCGTGATGTGCGGGTCTGGCGCATCGGCGCCCCCGACGCGCCACAAGTTTTATTAGAAGACGCCGCCGTTCAGCGCGTCATCCCCAATAGCGCAGTCACCCGCATCCTCACATGGTCGGAAGATACCGCCAAGTTATGGCTGTTAGACAAAGACCCGATTGAGACGTTAGAGATGCGGCACGGCGGCGATATCTATGGCGCGGTCTGGAATGAGAGCGCACGGCGGGTGCTGACATGGGGCGCAGACGGCACGGCGCGGATGTGGCGTATCGGCTCAAGCGGTGAACCCCGCACCTTCCTTGAGGACAGCGTTACCTCAGGTGCAGTCCTCGACCCATTGCGGACGCGCTTGGCGTCTTGGCATACCAACACGGTCACGATTCGTTCTGTGGTCAACGCGCTGGAGCAACCCGCGACGTTCGTGCATGAGGGGAATATCGAAGGCGCGGCATGGTCATCTGACGGCAAGCGCCTTGCAACATGGACGGACGGCGGCACACAGGTCTCGGTATGGTCGGTAGAAAACCCAGATGACGCCCCGCAGTACCTCATCCATACCCGGCGCATCTCCGGCGCGGTTTGGAGTAAGGACAGCACGGTTTTGGTGACGTGGGACATCGGCGGCATCGGCGCGTCCGGCGGCAGCACGGTCACGGTCTGGACGTTGACCACGCCCGATGACAGCCCGAATCAAGGTGCTGCGCGCCTCGTCCTACCTCAGACTGGCGCAGTCGGCGGCATACAAGTCAGCCCCGCCGGAGACATGCTGGCGACATGGACGGGCGCGGAAACCATCCTGTGGTCGCTGATCGGTGAGCCGAAAATTATTCTGCCCCAAGATGGCTTGGTGTCTGGCGTGTTGTTCAATGCCACCGGCTCACAACTTTTGACATGGGGTTTAGATACGAAAGTCCAGTTGTGGGAGACCGAGACCGGCCAAATCATCCAGACCTTCGCGCATGATGGCGCGGTCAACGGCGCACGATTCAGCCGTAGCGGGCAGCAAATCATAACGTGGAGCATCGACGCTACCGTGCGGATATGGTCAGTGGGCAACGGGGCGCAATTGGCGCGGCTGGCTCACGAAGTCACGCTACAAGGGCAAATCTTCCCGCTGGCGGTCATCGACGCCCGCTGGAACAACGACGAAACCTATGTGTTGTCGCTGGCGCTGGATGGTCAAGCGCGGGTCTGGCGACTCGATGGCAGCAATACGGCGGTTCTGCTGCAACATCAAGGCTTGCTCATCCGCGAGGCGCTCTGGTCGGATGACGGGCGGCGAGTCTTGACATGGGATGAGACCGACGCCGCACGGGTCTGGGAGATTGACCAAAATTACCGGATGGTGGTTCTGCGCCACCCTAACGGCCTGCGCGGGGTTTCGTGGACGACAGACCCGCAGCGCGTCCTGACATGGGCGGAGGATGGTGCGCGGCTATGGATGGTGGACATTCAAGGACTGATCGCCATTGGTGAAAGCCTGAGGGTGCGCGACCTCTCCAACAGCGAACGCGCCCAGTTGGTCTTGCCGACCTATACCCCTAGCGCGACTCTGACCTTGCCGACTCAAACCCCGATGCCGACCCTGACCCCTCACCCGACCCTCAGCGGGTGAGGCGCATGGTAAACGTAGCGCAATACGACAAAAAGCAAGTTATTTTTGACAAAATCGGAAATTGCTCTGGGGGATGTGATGGCACGTCTACTAACACAAGGTTTTGAGACGCAAACGTTCCACGGTTTAACTGGAAGTGTTGGAGGGTATACATCAGTACCCAGAATTAGCGGGGTTGCTGTTGATGCAGGTGCGCCTAATTCAGCTGGATTAACCTTCCCACTGAATAATATTACACAATTCTATACGCGATTTGCCTATAGTATGAGAGATTTTTGGACGGATCTCGGATTGGTGACGCGATTTAGAATCCGAGATAGTGCCAGTAATACACTGCTTGAGTTGAAGTTTGGTTTACATAACCCTATTACTGTGCATTTACATGGTGCTGCTGAACCTGTCGCAAATATCCCTATTCTAATGCAACACGGATGGTATGTATTCGAGATTCGCTTTAATTATATTAATGGAGTCGGCGCACCCTATAACGTTGAAATCAAGTTGGATGGGATTAGGTATGTGCAACTTTCACAAGCAACATCTCTCAGCACTGAAAACCCATTTGTGCGAAAATTGGGTTATATTGATTATTGTTTCGGGGCTAGGGCTGCGTTGGATGATGTCGCCGTCAATGACACCACCGGCTCGATTGACAATAGTTGGTGCGGGGACGGCCATGTGATTGCACTGACTCCCAATGCGAATGGGGACTTCTCACAATTTGTCGGATCGGACGGGGATACCACTGCTAATTATGCGTTGGTGAATGAGATTCCAGCAAATACGACTAGTTATGTTGAAAGTTCGGTTAGTGCTAAAAAAGATTTGTATCATCTCACACCTGCTACTCCCTCTCTTAAACCAGACGACAAAATCAGTCGTGTTTGGGTCTCTACGACTGCACGTCAGCAATCAGCAGATGGGTCTAGCGTCAACTTATGGAGGGATGATTTAAAATCCAAACGATCTTTGATCGGGGTTTTAGCATAAAACACACCCAAATAATCGTTTGAATTTGTTTCGATTTCCCCATTAGGCTTAAAAACAGAGGTAGTGGCATGGAAATCGATCACCCCTCAACCCCTCGCAACAGATTTCAGAGAGCATCGCTGTGCAGATTTCTTACTTACCCCCGCAGATGTGAAATGGGAAGTTTCTCACCTAGATAGCCTACAAGTAGGAGTGAAAAACCCATGAGCAATCGCCAAATCGCTAACATTGCAGCACACGTTGAGTATAAGCCGGGGAAGTACCGACAAATTGCCAATCTTGTGGCTCATGTAGAATACGTGTCACTGCAATCCCAAACAGAGTCTCAGACATGCGAAACTTTGGAGAATTCATTCACATCTATAAAGGATTCGTTATATACAAATCCATCTGCCGCTATTGACGCGGGACTCATCGCTAATTATAAAGCCGCAATTCAAACCGCTTTCGGGATGACCTTTACTGTCGACGGGGGAGATAACTGGGTATTTATTTCTTTACACTTTGCACGGCAAGGTTTAGAGGCTACCGCGACCTCCTTCAAAAAATGGGTAGAGTCCCAATCTCTAAATGTTGTTGTTGACCGTTATTCGCTGTTCAAGCGGATTTATGGAGCGTTTCAGATCCAAAACATTGCAACTGTGTCCGAATTTGCAGCCGAAGTGATAGCAGGGAACATCACCGTAAAAATACGTCCTGATGGGGGGCAATGGTATATGACTCCTAATAATATCATTCATGAACTAGGTCATCTTTTGGACGGCAAAGCGGGTTTTGGCGCTAAGAAATTAGGTAGTATTGAATATACGATTGATGATGTAACCAAAGGAGGTGGGACGAGTCTCCATAATGGTCATTATCGGGTGGGTATGGCGGAAGGAAAGCAATATTTACGTAATCAATATTTGCTTCATTCCACTATCACCAATACAGGGGGTGTAGCTACTTTCTCAGCACAAACTAGCCCTTCTAGCGGAAGCTCAGAATATAATGCTTTTGTACCGTGCAATACCTTCGCCAATTAGGGGCTGAATTGTGAAGTGGAATGAGTGTGAATCCCACCGAGCGCGGTGAGCCTGTGCCAGAGGCGGGAAATAAAAGGCGCATCGGTCGAAATC
>Ga0163154_10003733_pt1 | contig 20732 bp, 18 predicted proteins | sample OliLakLV19MP9P1_FD_148649 | JGI IMG/M metagenome (GOLD analysis project Ga0163154, IMG submission 148649) | Freshwater microbial mat bacterial communities from Lake Vanda, McMurdo Dry Valleys, Antarctica - Oligotrophic Lake LV.19.MP9.P1 | ecosystem: Environmental > Aquatic > Freshwater > Lake >...
ACGGAAACCAGCCCCAGGGATAAGGTTCAGGTGCCGGAGGCTTGGGACCCGTTCACCCAGCCAGTTTGCCTTAGCTTTTGGGCACCTGGGGCGCGCAACAGAGCGTCGGCAGCACTCAGCACCCGGACCACGTCGCTCGACTGCGCTGGGCTCGGCAACGGCGTTTCTTCACCGCGCATGGCTGCGGCGAAGTGCGCGCATTGGCGCTCCAGCGGGAGTTTCGATGGCCGGCTGCCAGGCAGGAGCTGGGAAGCGCCTGCTCGAGCGAGGGTTGCCACGCCGGAGCTTTCATCGAAAGAAATGACGCCATCGGAGCCGTCGATGCGGGTCTTGCGGAGCGACCCAGGTGAACGGCGCGACCACTCCATGTGGGCGCGGACGCCCTCTTCCAGCTCGAGCTCAATGCCAGCCTCGTCCGGCCCGTCGCACCACGCCTTGCGGACGTACGCTCGTCTGGATCTCGTCAGAATGAGCACATTTGCGATGTCGTGAGGCCCCAGCGACCACAGCGCGCTGTCTCTTCGGTGTTCTGCTCCGCTGCTGGTCCGGCGAATTTCGATGTGCTGAACCTTCCCGATGAGGCCGGCGTCGAGGGCGCTGCGAACCGCCGTTAGTCCTGGGTGGTGGAGCGTCAGATGACCCACGAGCAATACGCGGCGGGCCGCCTCGGCGCACGCGAGGACCGCCCGCGCGGCCGACGGATCAGTCGCCAACGGCTTCTCGACCAGGACGTGCAGGCCCATTTTTAGGCATTTCATTGCCAGGGCTGCATGATCCGCAGAGGGGACGGCGATTACCACCCCGTCCAAGCCGAGCGCGTCGAGCTCGTCCGCGCTGGCGAATACGTTGGCGGCTCCGACCACCGAGACAGCGCGGTCGCGGGCTGCGGGGTCCGGATCACAGACGGCGACGAGCTGGATGCCCTGCACGGAGGGGAGCGCGCGAAGATAATTGGAGCCCCAGCGACCCGCGCCAACGAGGCCGACTCGGAGCCCGATAGCTGCCTTCACCGAGGCCAGTTACCACGGTGAGGCGAGTGCAGCTTCGTGGATGCGAGGGTTGCTCTGAAAACGGCACCGAGCCTCCGCATCGAAAGCTACGATATGACCAGCATGACGCTCACCCCCGCCACCCGGCTTGCCTGCCCGCCCGAGGTTCTGTCTCGGGTTCTCGATGGCGAGGCGGTCGTGTTGGATCTCGGCTCTGGCACCTATTTCGGCATGAACGAGGTCGCGACGCGGGCTTGGGAGCTCATCATGCAGGGCACCTGCTTCGACGCTCTGTGTGCTGCCCTGGTCGAAGAGTTCGACGTGACCGCCGACGAAATCGACCGCGATCTGCGGAGCTTCGTGGCCACCCTGCTCGACAAGAAACTGATCACCGCCTCACCCTCGTGAGGTTCTACGGAGGCGGCGGCTTCCAGCCCAGATCGCGCTGGAGCCGCATCGCAAGCTCCGCGATATCGAGCATTCGCGCAGGCTGCTGCGACCAAAGTCCCCGATCCGCGAGAAGATCGGAGATCGGGCCGAAGATGGAGCCAGACCGCTCCGGCGCCTCGGCCCGGATGAGCTCCGCGAGCACTCGAATTCGCGACACCAGCGCGAGCTTTTGTTCGATCTGCCCGCCCTCCTCCGCGTGCCGCCTGTAGAGGGCGCAACTGTAGTTGCGGCAACCGCGCGGACGCTCGTCGTACACGGTGCACTTGGAACCGTCGTGGGCGGCGCAAGGCTGTGGGAACGCGTTGGTCTCCGGCACGACGTGCAACCGACGTCGCAGCGCGACGGAGAGCTCACCATCGTCGAGCTCGACCACGCCGAACATCACTCCCGTGCAACAGGCGCCACAGGCTCTGCAGAGCTCCGCGAGCTCGAGACCGCGGTCCGCGGTCACGGAGCGACGGCCACTTTCGAACGAGCACCATCGAACTCGAACAACATCTCGACGATATCGCCCTTGGAGCGCAGCGCCGCCGGACCGTGCCAGAGCGTGGTTTGCCAATGGCTGCCCGTCGAAGTGTGCGGGGCGGTGCTGATCGACGTGATCTTCGAGAGTGTCGCCTCGAAGTAGACGAGGACGCCGCCAACGTTGCCAGCTCGAACGATCTCCGTGCGCTGCCTGCTCGCGTGTGTGAGCGAGGGGTTCGCCAGATCGATGCGCCAGAGCTCCCGCGGCTCGCTCAGCTGAAGCAACGTCCGGGCGTCGGCATCGCGGATCAACGCCCGCGCCCAGCCTTCGTGGACGGGGTCGGCAAGCGATGAAAAGTCCACTCCGTAGGCTAGCGTCCAGCGCGCCGTGTTTTCCGCGGTAAACGTGAGTCGCTCGAGCATCAGCGTTGGAACCTCGACCACGACCCCATAGATGCGAAGCTCGGCAGGAATGACGCGTGCGCCCGCTACGAGCAAGCGCTTCTTCGCGTCCAGCGCGATGCTGAGAATATGTTCCTCGAGCGGGTCGCTTCCCAGTGTCTCTGTCACCATCACCGTCGCGCGCTCTGGCAGCGTTACCCTGCTCGACCAGCCGCGTAGCACCTCGACGCGGTCGCTCACACCGTTCCGAACGCAGAGCGCTGCGGCGGTTGAGGCCATCGCGGAGGCTTCGATCGCGTACGTCTTGCGTGCCCCCGCGTTGGCAGCAGCCACGGCAAGAACACCCGTGCCCGTTCCAATGTCGACCACGACGTCGTCCTCTCGAACGGTCTCCTGGATGGCAGCCAGAAAGGCGCTGGTGCGCGCGACATCATCGAGCATCGCGACATGCGTACGAGGGTCGGTCCACTGCCCGCGCGGGTCGAGGATGTGACCGCCACTGCCAGCCGCGCGCAGCAAGCCGCGCTCGACGAGGTTCATGATGGTGGCGATCAAGTCCGCGAGATCTCTCGCGCTGGTCACCCGAGCGCAATCCACCACGTCGCCGAGCTGCCGCGGCTCGCGGAACGCCGCGAGAGCCTCCAGCGCGTGAGCGCCGACGGCGAAGGAAACCCCGTCCACAGTTGCTGTGCCATCGCCAGCCGAGTCAATCGTCAGGGTGAAGGTGGGCGCCCGCTCCAGAAGGGTTTGTCTACCGAGAAGCGTCGCGCTCACAGGCCCTCGAGATCACGTTCGATTGCGGCTTGAACCTCGTTCAAGCGGTCGAACGCCCGCGGAAACGCAAGGCGGCGCAGCGGTACGCGGGCCGCGATCGATTCAACGAATCCAAGCTCGGAGCGGAGAAGGTCTGGGCTTTGCGGGTCCAGTCGATGGAGATGACTCGCCACCAACAGCGCAGCATCCCGACGAGAAACCGGAGAGACGTCGACTTGCGCGGAGGCTGGCCCGAGGACGAAGATTCGGGCGAGTCTTCTCGGCTCCGTGTCGTGCGCTCGGTCCACTGCCGTCTTCCCGTTGCGCACCCGGCCGCTCTCTCCGAGGGCCTCGAGGGTGGAGTCTCTCAAACGGACCCAACCCGAGGTGCCGGTCGCCCAAGCGGCATCGCCCTCGACCCGAAGCGGCAGATAGTCGTCGCAGGCCAGCTGCCACCGCAGCGAGAGGTGGGCAACGAGTGTCGATTTTCCAGCTCCGGATGCGCCGACGAAAGCGACGATGCCAACTGGAGTGGAGACCGCCGCTGCGTGCAACGCAGGAGCCCCCAGCAGTTGATGCAGGCCAGGGCGCACCTGATGATCGAAGGCCTCCTGGACTCGCGCGCGCTCAACGGTGGGCAGCGGTACGATCTCGACCGACTTGGCGTCTTCAGACACCCAGTAATCGGCCACGCCGCAAACTCGGACGAGGTAGCGAGGCCCCTCACGACGCACCGACAGAATGCGCTGCCCCGCAAGCTCGTGAATGTAGATCCAGTCGCTCGGGTCTGCGCTGTGCGAGGCTGGCTCAGCCCAGTGCAGCGCGACGTGTGCTAGCCCAGCGCTCATTCGCCCAAGCGCGGCGCACCCAGCAATTGCTTGCTGAGCAACACAGCCAGGTTCACGCCCGCTTGGGCGTCTTGCTCGGTTCGCCGCCAGATGAGCTGCCACCACGAGTCATGTCTTCGACCCGGCCGAAAGCGACGAGCTCAGGCTTGCGATAGGGTCGCCTTGCGGGCTTGGGCCCCTGGGCGTTGGCATCTGACATGGGGGGGTCTTCTCGTTTCATGAGGTCTCGGCGGGGAAAGGCTATCACAGTTGTTGCCGAACCCCCTTTGATCATTCACGCCGGTTCAGTGGAGGTGGGAAAGCCATGCCTCCAGCTGCAAGGCGTTGATGACAGGTGCACGCAGGTTCAGGCGACCGCCGGGCGGCGTTGCCGACCATTCGCCCATGACCCTCGCGGCTTCTGCAGCGAGCGCGCCTTTGTCGACCAAGCCGAGGTCCGCGAGACGGCTTGTCTTGGGCAAATTTACCCACCCGTCGAAAGCCGCAACCCACGCCCGGCGATGGAACTCGGTGTAGTCCGCCGATTGTTGGTTCCACAGCAAACCGACGGGAATCTTTCCTTCGAAGGCGCGACGCTGGAGCGGCTTGATCATGTCGAAGGATGTCCGCAAGCGCGCCGGCATCGTGAGCAGCAAGTCGACCACTCGCGCATCGAGAAACGGCAGCGCCAGATCGACTCCATGCCGAGAAGCGAAGCGCCGCACATTGGAGTAGCTCCAGGTGAGGCTGGTGGACCAGAGTAAGCTCGAGCAGATCGCACGGCGAAGGCGACTTGGGTGCCCGACCTCGCGATCATGCTCGGCGAGCTCGTCCAACCCTGCGTCGGCAAGCGCACGGCCCTTGGGCGTGAGCCACGCGGGAATGTCTCGGCGACCGCGCGCGCGACGCTCGAGAAAGCTCCGCGGCAACACCCAGCTGCGGAGCCCCGCGGTGGTGAAGCGACGCCAACGGCCGAGGTCGGCAGGTTCATCGAATAGCCCCGAGAAGCGGGCAGCATCAGTCAACGACCGCCTCCCGAACGCGTCTTCGACCTCGGAGCCGTGCCAGCCCTGCACCTCGTCGCTGCCTTCTCCGGTCAGGACGACCCGACAGCCTGCGGCCGCGGCTGCCTCGTACAGCTCGCCGTACGGACCTGTCCACGTGTCGGGTAAATCGATCTCTTGACCGTCGTCGGGAGAGAACACGCGCTCCGCGCCTTCAGCAACCACGACTCGAGAACCGATCTTGGTGGCCACCTGCTCGACGAGGCGTAGCTCGTCGCACCCGAATCCTGCGCAGCGCAGATGGAGCAAGAGTGGCGGCGGGCGCTGTGCTCGCTGACTGTGCTCACCGAGGAGGACGGCGATTGCGGATGAATCGAGGCCGCCGGATGCCATCACACCGACCAGTCTCGAGCCCCGGGTGCGACACGCCACCGCCAGGTCCACAGCTTCGCGCAGCTGCGCGGCGAAGTCTTTATCGCTCGACCGCTCGTCGATCTTCCACGGATCCGGCCGGTAGTAAACACCGCTGCGCTCCCGGGCTCCTCCCACCTCGAGCCAGGAGCCGTGCGGCACCGGCTTGATGCGTTCGTATAGCGTGTTCTTTCGCGCGGCGAATGCGTAGACGATGAAGCGCGCTGCCGATGCCTCGTCGGCAGCCGCCGACACATCCCGCATCGCGAGCAGCGCCCGTTCTTCGGACGCGAAGCGCAGCCCTCCCGCCACACGTGTGTAGACGAGCGGACGAATGCCGAGCCGATCTCTGGCCGCGAAGATGACGTTGGCAAACGGATCAAAAATGAGGAACGCGAAGTCGCCAAGCAGGCGGCGCGGCAGATCGTCGCCCCATTTGCGAAACCCTCGCAACAGAAGCGCGGGCGTCGAGGCGGTCGAGTCGAGCTCGAGCGCGGTCGAGAGAGCAGCCCGGTCGTCGAGTCTGCCGTCCCAAACCAAGATGCGGCCCGAGTCTGGATCAACGACGACCGCCGATTGGCCCTCGTCTTCTGGCACCGTCCAGCGGGCTGCAATTGCGCAGCTGAAGCCGGGCTGTCGATGAGAGTCGATGGCGTCCCAGCCTCGACCACCGACCCGCAGCATCGGCTCCAAGTCGAGGTGCTCCGCGCCCGGGTGAGCTGCGACGACGAGAAAGCTCATGGCCCGAAGAGCTCGTAGATCACAGCGTGGTCGAGATCCCGTTGCGGTCCGCTGGCGTTCTCGACCCAAGCGTGCGCGGCGACTGGCGCTGCTTCCGCTCGGCGTACGCCAAGAACGAGCTTGACTGGCTGACCTCGAACAACGTGTAGCGTGTACTGCACGATCGATTCAGGTAGGCAACCGCCCGGCGCGAGACTGTTCCGAAAAGCACCGCGAACGAGCTGCTCGCCCCGTTCTACGGTCACCGCCTGGTTCGGCCTGCCGATTCGTGCGACCGCTTTGATAATCGACAGCTTGTCCAGCATCGATGTGGTTCGCCGGAAGCCGAGCGCAGACACGGCTGCTGTCGCCGGCAAAGCAAGAACCCAGGCCAGCCCGACGAAGGTGCGCTCCGAACGACTCAACCCGGCAAACGTTCTCCAGCCATTCAGCGACACCATGCGCTCTGCAGATGCTTGCCATCGACAACCTGCGGCGGCAACGATCCCTCCGGTGCTGGAGTCTGCCGTTCGATTCAGAAGGCGCACGTGCGGATAGCATCGTCCCTGCTGACGTTTCTGCTCGAGGTCGGCGCCAAGTTGGGGCTGCTCGGGGCGGTGCTCACGCTGTTTGCGACTTCTGGCAGGCGGGCGGTACTTGCGGCTGGGCTCGCGGTGGCAACCGGCGTGATTGGGTTGGCGCGAACGGCGTGGCGCGCAGAGAGACTGCGTCTCGAGATCGAATCGATTCACGCAGACTTGGCCCGCGCGATCGAAAAGAAGCCGGTGCTCACCCTGCTCGCCAACCGCGACAAGGGCCAGTCTGCAACGTTGGCCGACGCGGCCTACGCGGTGGCGGTGACGCGCTCGATCGCCGTGCCTGATCTGGTCGGGTCTGCAGCTGGGCTCACGGTCGTGCTTGTGGCAGTAGCGGCGCGACTCGGCGTCGTGTGGCTGCTGCTCGGCATCGCCTGCGCGGCCGTAGTCGCGGTGCTGCTCGCCCCGACGCGTCGAGCCGCACGAAGAGTTCGAGCGAAAGGTTGGACCGCCCACCTGAGCTCGATCCGACTACTGGATGTACTTTTGCTCGGAAGCGTCGAGGTTCGGGCTTCGGGCCGAGAAGGGGCCATCGTCGAGCAGCTCGGCGGTCGCATCGGAACCTTGAGCCGGGCCGAACGGGCGGGCGTCATGTGGAGCGCACTGGTTCCAGCGCTCCCGGCCCTCGTCGGCGTCGTCGCGCTCTTGGCGCCAACCTCATGGATCGAGCAGCTCGCGAGCTCTCACCTTGCCGAGGCGAGCATCATGGCCGCTGCCGGAGCCGCTTTCGCCCTATCGGTGCTCACCGGCATCGACTCGCTCACGCGCGACGAACCTCAGCGCGCAACGCTCGCGGCGTTCTCGGGAAAGCCAATCTCGCTGCAATCTGCGCTGGAGCAGGCGGGCGAGACCGTGCCCGCCAGCGATGGGCGCACCATCTCCATCGAGAGCCTCGCGTTTCGTGGCGTGAGCGTGCGCCACGAGGGTGCTGAGAGGCGCACGCCGAGCCTGCTGAGCTTCGAATTGAGGCGAGGAGCGGGCGTGGTGCTCGTGGGTCCGAACGGATCAGGCAAGACGACTGCCCTGCTCGCAGCCGTCGGGCTTGTCCCGCTCACCGAGGGAACGGTGCTCGTCAGCGGCGCAGCTTGCACGACCGACGACGCGAAAGCGCTGCGCCGGCGCTCGTTGTTTCTGCCCCAGCGGCCCCTGATCGTTCCGGAAGAGACGTTGGGTTGGCATCTCGCCATGTTCGGGACGACCGACGTCGGAGGCGACTGGCGTGCTCCGCTTGCTCAGCTGGGCTTGCTTCCAGTGTTGACCGAGCGCGCGAGAAAACGCGACATCGACGTCGCAGACCTACCGATGGGTGAGCTGAGCGGGGGAGAACAACGGAAGGTTCTGCTGTCACGCGCTCTGTCGTCGGATGCGGAGCTTCTGATCCTGGACGAGCCTGAGGTCGGCCTCGACGCCGAGACCCGACAGGTGCTTCGCAGTCTTTTGGGCGAGCTTTGCTCATCCAAGCTCGTGCTGTTGGTCGCCCATGATCTCGACGTTGTCCCAGAGAGGTTCGAAAAGACGACCGTTCGGGACGAAAGCTGAGACACCGTATCGCGTGGTATAGTCAGTGGGCTCACCGAGGGTGACATGAACGTTACCCCGCCTCGCTTCATCTAAAGACTTTCAGGGAGGAACTCATGCGAACCGGATCCTGGCTGTGGACCGCTGCTCTGGCGATTGCCCTGCCCTCAATTTTCGTAGGTTGCGGCGATGATTCACCCGTGGGTGGCGCTGGCGGTGCAGGCGGGGGCCAAGGTGGCGAGGGCAACCAGAATCCGGTGGGCGGCGCGCCGCAGGGCGGTGAAGGTGTCGGTGGTTCCGGTGGCGCCGTCCCCTTCAACGACGACTGCGAAACGGCCTCGGGAATCGACGTCGCCGCTGGCGAAGAAATCAGCGTACAAGGGACGCTGGCGGGGGCAGCGGATGACGTCCAAACGTTCTGCGCGGACGACGGGACCCCGAAAAACATCGTGGCAACCGACGTTGTGTACGAGCTCACTCTGGCTGACCCCTGCACCCTCTCGTTGTCGCTTGAGGGCAGCGCAGGCATGAACGCTGTGCTCTCGGCTCGCCCCGATTGCATGGTCGACGACAAATGCGCGAACGGATCCACCGGTGGCACTGAAACGATGTTGTTCCATGCTGACGCTGGCACGCTGTTCGTCATCGTCAGCGATCTGAATTCGACCGGCGCAACCTTCCAACTCACGGTTGGATGCGCCACCCCCGAGTGCGGCGACTTCGTCAAGGACACCGGCGAAGACTGCGACGATGGCAACACCGCGGACGGCGACGGTTGCGATGCGGGTTGCTTCTACGAGCCGACGAATCCGGAAATCGACAACTGTGCTGGCGCGCTCGCCAGCATCGGCACCTCGATCGGGCAAGATGAGATCGTGCGGATTTCGGATAGCGCCCTCGCTACGACCATCGGCGCAGCGGGTGACGAAAACGGCTCGTGTCAGTACCAGCTCGACGTCACCAACGCGCCGGATCACGTTTACAAGATCACACCTGAGGCAGATGGCGTGTTGACCGCGACCTTGGGTCTTGGCCTCACCGGAATCCTTGGGGAGACCGACGTGCCGGTCTGCGGTGCTGACACCAGCGTGGCACCCCTAACTCCCTACCCGACCGGCTGCTACGAGCGTTCGCTCTACATCCGCTCGGCGTGCACGGATCCCACCTCGGAGCTCGGCTGCTCGGAGGAGACAGGTACCGCGTGGTGGGCGGTCGAGGAGACTGTGATCAACGTCACCGCCGGCGAGGACTACTTCGTCTTCGTCGACGGCTACTACGATGACCAGTTCGGCGCCGGAGCCTACGTCCTCCGTCTCGAGCTCAACTAGCAAGCTCGCGCTTCAAGCCAAACGCCCGCTCCCAGGATGAGCGGGCGTTTTCGTTTCGAAAGCTCAGCCGTGCTTACGCAAAGGCTTCCTTGGATCCTGCACGTGCGGATGCTCGTTGTAAAAAGCGTCCAAGCTCTCCCGCGTCACCTCCACCTCGATCACCCCCTCTTTGGCGACCTTGGCCTGACACCCCAACCGACTGTTGGCGCGCACGTCGAACGCCTTGTCGAGGATGTCTTCTTCCTCTTCTTCGGCCTCGGTCAGTAGCTCGCGACCCGTGGTGACATACACGTGGCAAGTGGAGCAGGCGCACACGCCGCCGCAGGCGTCACCTTGCGGGGCATCGTTGGTCTTCGATGCGCTACGCAGATCGGTGCCGAGAGAGACCTCCGTCTCCCAGGTCTTGTCGTGGGCCTTCCATCGAATCGTCGCCATCACAGTCCCTCTCTCCGTCGCGCGTGCTCTTCGACATGGTCGTCGACGCCTCTCGCGTGCGCGACATCGCCTTCGATCGAGTCCAAGTTTTTGCCGGCGATGGCGCGTCCGACTGCGCGATCCATCCGGCGGCCGGCCCAGGCTTTGGTGGCGGTGTCGAGCAGCTCGACCCGCGCGTGAATCACGCCAGGAGAGTTGCCGCTGATCGCCACCGCCAGCTCGTTGGCTGCCGTCTCGATGCGCTCGCGCTCGCCTACGTCGAGCAAGTCGCTGTCGATCGTGAGCGCCTGCTTGGTCGCCGACAGCACGCGGCCGGCTTCGACGCGCTCTTCGATCAAGCGGCGCGCGTGCAAGTCTTCTTCGCCGTAGTCGAGCGCTGCCATCAACATCGCCTCGACCTCTTCTTCAGCGAGGCCGTAGCTCGGCTTCACCTCCACCGTCTGCTCGATGCCCGTGGTCAGCTCTTTGGCGTCGACCTTGAGCAAGCCGTCGGCGTCGACTGTGAACGTGATCTCGAGGCGCGCGAGGCCAGCTGGCATCGGCGGAATGCCCTTCAATGTGAAGCTCGCCAGCGACCGACAATCTGCGGCGAGCTCGCGTTCGCCCTGCACCACGTGCAGCACGAAGCCTGTCTGCTTGTCGGCGTAGGTCGTGAAGATCTGCCGCGCACCGGTGGGAATTGTCGTGTTTCTCGGCAAGATGCGCTCGACAACACCACCCATCGTCTCGACCCCGAGCGACAGCGGCAGCACGTCGAGCAGCAAGATCTCGTCCTTGTTGCCCTCACCCGCCAGCTGATGCGCCTGAATCGCAGCACCGAGCGCGACCACTTTTTCTGGATCGATATCGGCGAGCGGCTCACGCTCGAACAGCTTGGCCACGAACGAGCGCACGTAGGGCACGCGCGTCGAGCCGCCGACCAAGATCACGCCGTCGAGATCTGCCGGCTTCACACCGGCGTCGCGCATCGCTCGCCGACAAGCCACCCCTGTGCGCTCGACGATCGGCGCCACCAGCGCATCGAGATCGCTGCGCTTCCACCTCATGGTCGCTGTATTGCCGCCCTCTGCTGCTTGAGAAAGCGCCGGCAATTCCATTTCGACTTCTGTTGTCTCTGTGAGCGCGTGCTTCAGTTTGCGAGCGGCATCGAGCGCAGTGCGCTTCACCACGGGGGAAACGTCGCTGAGGTCACCGGCTGTCATTGCCGCGAGCAGCGGCTCGGCGATCGCGCGGTCCATGTCGTCGCCGCCGAGCTGGCTGTCGCCACCCGTCGACTTCACTTCGAACACGCCGTCGTCGAGCCGAAGAATGGTGATGTCGAAGGTGCCGCCACCGAGATCGTACACAGCGAAGAGTCCGTCTTTCTTCTTCTCGATGCCGTACGCGAGCGCGGCGGCAGTGGGCTCGTTCAACAGGCGCAGCACATCGAGCCCTGCGAGCTTGGCTGCGTCTTTGGTGGCCTGGCGTTGCGCGTCGTCGAAGTACGCCGGCACCGTGATCACAGCGCCACCGACGCTCTTCAGCTCGTCGGCGGCCATCTGCTTCAACTTCTTCAAGATCTCCGCGGAGATCTCGACCGGCGTGATCAGGCGACCGCGCACCTTGAGGCGCACAGTCTTTTTGTCTTCGTCCGAGGTCGGCTCTGCGAACTCGGTGGTGCCGAGGCGTTTGGTCTCCGGGTCGTCGGCGCCGCGGCCCATCAGCCGCTTCACGCTGGCGATCGTGTTCGTCGGATCAGCCGCTGCCATACGCTGCGCAGAAGCACCCACGATGGCAATGCCACGCGCATCGAAGTGCACCACCGAAGGCACCAGCCACTGCTGATCGCAGTCTTCGATCACACTCGGCACGTCGTCGCGCATGCGAGCGACGATCGAGTTGGTGGTGCCCAGATCGATACCGATCGGCCGGGGTGCAGCTTTGGGGTCGTAAATCTCGAGCAGGTTCATGTTGCCAAACTCATGTAGCCAAACTCATGTAGCGAGCGCCTCTTCGAACGCCGAGACCTCGTCGAGGTAACGCTTGGCGTAACGCAGCTCCCCGAGCACCGCCTCGGCCTCGATGAGCTTTTGCGTGTCGCGGCCCGCTGCAGCAAGCGCCGCCCCGAGCTTGCTGATCAGCGCCGCCTCGCGCTGTTGCATCACCGCACCCAGCTCGACGACCTTGCTCAGGTTCTTGTCGCGCGCGGCTTCAGCTAGCTCTTCGCGTGCTTCCATCATGTCCATCAACAGCGCCGGCGACGCCTTGGTCTGGCTCGATTCACCTGTCGGGATGCCGTGCTGCTCGAACAAACTCTGCGCCCTTCGCACCGGGTCCTTCAAAATGCGAAACGCCTCGTTCACCTCGATCGCCCGCGACAAAGCCATGCGCCGCTCACTCGCTGCCTTGCCCACGTGCTTGTCCGGGTGCAGCACCCGCGAAAGCTCACGGTGACGGTCCTCGAGCATGGCTGCATCGAGATCGAAGCGAGGCTCGAGTCCGAGTATTGCGAAGGGGTCCATCTGGGGAGGAGAGGGAGAGAGATATTTACCGCAGAGGCGCAGAGGACGCGAAGGGGAGAATTTAGGGTTCGGTGAACGCTGTGGCGCCGCTTGCGTGAGGCTTTGGCGCTGGCATCGCGCCTGGCAGCGCAGGCGCGCAGCTGGACACAAAAAAACCTCTGCGCTCTCTGCGCCCGTCCTCTGCGACCTCTGCGCTAAATATCCTCTCGCTCTCCTGCTCTCACGCGACCGTGAAAGAGTGCCCGCAGCCGCATTTGGACGCTTCTTGAGGGTTCCGGAATTTGAACCCTTGGTACATGAGCGTCTTCTCGAAATCGAGCACCGAGCCGCCGAGATAGAGAATGCTCTTCTTGTCGCACAAGACGCGCACGGTGCTCTGACCCTCTTCGGGGAACTCGAGCACGGTGTCGCCGCTGCGCGGCGGGTCGTCGGAGAACTCGATCACGTACGAGAAGCCGGAGCAGCCGCCGCCGCGTACACCGACACGCAAGGCTGCTTCGGGGGTGCCGCGCTTCACCAGCGCCGCGCGAACGCCTTCGACAGCTTTGGGGCTGACGCCGATCGTGTTCTTGGCCACGCCCGACTCGAATTTCGGGACAGGCTTGAACGCGTTTTTCTGGGCTTCATTCAGCTCGGACATTGTAGTGCTCTGACATCACACGGCTCTTTTGACTATTGGGTGCGCAGCAACTCCTTGCGGAGCAATTAAACCAGCACGCGCTTGGCGGCTTGTTTGCTGCGGTAGTCGGCGATGGCGCTCTTGATGGCGTCTTCGGCGAGCACCGAGCAGTGAATCTTCACCGGCGGCAGGTTCAGCTCTTCGGCGATCATGCTGTTCTTGATGGTGTTGGCTTCGTCGACTGTCTTGCCTTTGAGCCACTCGGTCGCGAGCGACGACGACGCGATCGCCGAGCCGCAACCAAAGGTCTTGAACTTGGCGTCTTCGATCACGCCAGTGTCGTTGACCTTGATCTGAAGGCGCATCACGTCACCGCAGGCAGGCGCGCCGACGAGACCGGTGCCGACGCCGTCATCGGACTTGTCGAGCGTGCCGACGTTGCGGGGGTTGTCGTAGTGATCGAGAACTTTTTCGCTGTATGCCATGATGAGCTTCCTAACTTCTAACTTGCAGAACAAGCGGGGTTGGGCCCCGCGCGCTAGCGTCTTGGGGTGGGGCCCCGACGGCGAAGCCGTTGGGGCGGGGGCTGGCGACAGCCCCCGAGAAAATCAATGTGCAGCCCACTGAACTGTCGTGAGGTCGATGCCTTCTTTGTGCATCTCGTAGAGCGGTGACATGTCGCGTAGCTTGTTCACCTTCTCGATCACGAGGTCGGCGACGTAATCAACCTCTTCTTCGGTGGTGAAGCGGCCGAGGCCGAAGCGGATCGACGAGTGCGCGAGATCGTCGCCGATGCCCATCGCGTGCAGCACGTAGGAGGGCTCGAGGCTTGCGCTGGTGCAGGCCGAGCCGCTGGAGCAAGCCACGTCTTTGATCGCCATCAGCATTGCTTCGCCCTCGACGAAGGAGAACGAGACGTTGAGGTTGCCAGGCAAGCGCTTGGTCGGGTGACCGTTCAGCTGGATGTCTTCCAGCTTGGCTTGCATGCGGCTGAGCAGCCGATCACGCAGGGCGGCGATCTTGAAATTCTCGACCGGCCCGTCTTGTTTCAGGATCTCGGCAGCGCGGCCGAGACCGACGATGCCGGGCACATTGAGCGTGCCCGAGCGCATGCCGAACTCGTGACCGCCGCCGTCCATCTGGGCGGTGATGCGCACGCGGGGCTTGGACCTGCGCACGTAGAGAGCACCGACGCCTTTGGGCCCGTACATCTTGTGGGCGGTGATCGAAGCGAGGTCGACGTTGTCGAGCTCGACATCGAAGGCGACCTTGCCGATGCCTTGCACAGCGTCGCTGTGGAACAAGACGCCGCGCTCACGGGTGATTGCGCCGATCTCGCGGATTGGCTGCACAGTGCCGACCTCGTTGTTGGCGAGCATGATCGAGACGAGGATCGTCTTGTCGGTGATCGCCTTTTTCACGTCGTCGGGGTCGACCAGCGCGTCTTTGTCGACGGGCAGGTAGGTGACCTCGTAGCCCTCTTTTTCGAGGCGCTTGCAGGTGTCGAGCACGGCCTTGTGCTCGATCACGCTGGTGATGATGTGGTTGCCCTTCTCTTTGTAGAACTCGGCGACGCCCTTGATCGCGACGTTGTCCGACTCGGTTGCGCCAGAGGTGAACACGATCTCTTTCGGGTTCTTCGCGCCGATCAAGGCAGCGACCTTCTCGCGCGAAATGGCGATCGCTTCTTCAGCCGTCCAGCCGAAGCTGTGGCTGCGGCTCGCCGCATTGCCGAACTTCAGCGTGAAGTACGGCAGGATCGTCTCGAGCACACGCGGGTCGACCGGAGTCGTCGCGTTGTAATCCATGTAAATCGGCAGTTCCATCAGTCGCCTTTCGTCAGCTCGGAGGTCAGGCCACGATCCCAGCGACGAGATCGGGTTCTACTTCGCGTTCACGCAGCTGACATGCACTGCAGGTCGCTGCGTTCTCGACAGCCGGTGAGGTTGCCAAGAGCATCTCCGGCGGGTTGGGGCGCCCGCCGGCAATCGAAATCGGTTCGCACGAGTCACAGGTGTCGAGGTAGTCGATGCTGGCTTCCAGCTCGCGCTCGAGCACAGTGAGTCGCGCGATCTGCGCGCGCGTCTCTTGGAGCCGCTCACGGTAGGTGCCGCGCACTTCAGCCATCGCGCGAGCGGGTGACGGCGCGTGCTCCCACGCGGTCACGACTTGCTGGATCTGGATCAGGCTCATGCCCAGGTCGTGCAACTTGCCGATCCACCTCACGCGGGTGACGGCGGACGGGTCGTACAGGCGAAAACGCCCCTTGGAGCGAGCGTCAGGCTTCAACAAGCCGAGCTCTTCATAGTGGTGAATGGCGCGCACCGTTTTGCCCGCGGCCTTGGCCAAGTCACCGACTTGCAACAGCTTTTCTGACTGTGTTGTCGAGCGCGCGGGCCTGCCCAAATGAGAGCCAGCAGGCGGTTGCATCAGGGGCAACCGGACGACGGACTCAGTAGGGGGAGGGACAACTCGAACTCTCACGTGAACGTATGAGTTAGTAGGCCCCCCAAGCGAGGTCGTCAAGCAGAATGTGACGTAGCGTTACCCTCGGCACGCAGACCGCACCCAGCGACGCCGGTGATGTGAGTCGGATCATGAATGAAATTATTCCATCCATTTTAGCGGCTTATGGCAATAATAGTTTCATGTCCAGGCTGACGACATCACCGATGCCCGCGGTCGAACGGGTGTTGCTCGCGCTGGGCGAAAATATTCGGCTCGCTCGACGACGGCGGGGGTTGTCAGCAGCGCTCGTCGCCGAACGTGCCGGCATGTCGCGGCCGACGCTTCGCGCCATCGAGCAAGGTGCGAGCAGCGTAACCCTCGCAGCAGTCGCCAATGTTCTTCACTGCCTGGGTCTCGAGAAAGATCTGGGCCGTGTCGCCCGCGACGACGAGGTGGGTCGTCAGCTACAAGACGCCGCACTTTCGCCCAGACGAAGCGCAGCCAAGAGAGCTCCGCCACGTGGCACTTGAACGCCGCTCCGTCGAGGTCTGTGCGGGTTGGGTGGCGGGCCCCAATCGCATGGGCCTCCTGCACGCCACGCCTGCACGTGGCAAAGAAGTTTTCTCGTTCGAGCTCGATCGAGAATGGCTCGGCTCAGCCAATACCCACGCGCTGGATCCAGCATTGCGGCTGGGCCCTGGGCCTCAATTCCTCGCTGCAGGCCGTGACAATTTTGGGTTGTTTCTCGACTCATCGCCGGATCGCTGGGGCCGTGTGTTGATGCAACGGCGAGAGGCGCTGCTCGCCCGCGAAGGGGCACGCAAAGAGCGCAGGTTGACCGAGCTCGACTACCTGCTGGGTGTGTATGACGGACACAGAATGGGCGGCCTGCGCTTTCGCACCGACGGCGGGCCCTTCCTGGACGACGACGCCGAGCTGGCCTCTCCTCCATGGACCGCCCTCCGAGAGCTGGAAGAAGCGAGCCTACGTCTCGAGCAAGACGAGGAAGGCAGCGATCCGCGCGCGGCAAGGTGGCTGCGCATGCTCATCGCGCCAGGCCGCTCGCTGGGTGGCGCTCGACCCAAAGCCAGCGTGCTCGATGGCGCCAAACAACTTTGGATCGCGAAATTTCCGAGCGCGCGAGACACGCACGACATCGGCGCATGGGAGAGCGCGGTGGCTGCTCTCGCAGCGCGTGCCGGCATACATATGGCCGAGGTTGGGCGACGCCGCTTCGCGAGTCGACACCACACGTTTCTCACCAAGAGGTTCGACAGGACGAGCAGTGGAGAACGGGTTCATTTCGCGTCCGCCATGACCTTGCTCGAACGGGTCGACGGTGAAGAGGGCGCCAGCTATCTCGATCTCGCCCGCGTGATTCAGCGGCACGGCGCGTCCCCCGCCGCCGACCTCGAGCAACTCTGGCGTCGCATCGTGTTCTTCGTCTGCGTATCCAATGTCGATGACCATCTCAGAAACCACGGCTTCCTCCTGGGGCCGCGAGGCTTTTCGCTGGCACCGGCCTACGACATCAACCCAGTGGCGACCGGCAGCGGCCTCAGCCTCAACATCTCGGAGACGGACAACGCGCAAGACCTCGCCTTGGTGAAGGAGGTCGCAAAGTACTTTCGAGTCGACAGCCGCCGCGCCAACGTGATCGTCGACGAGGTGACCGCCGCCGTGGCCGGGTGGAGAAAAGCAGCAAAAGCAGCGGATCTTTCCCGCACGGAGCAGGACCAAATGGCGCCTGCCTTCCGCGTCGCGGAAGCGAACCGAAGCTGATCTCGCGTTCACGCGCGATTGCGCCGTTCAAAGAGCGCATCCATCGTGACCGAGACGTCGACCACCGCATGCCGATGTTTGTTGTCGGCTACGCCGTGGCTCGTCACCAGCGTCGTGAACAGCGTCTTCTTGGTTCGCGTCTCGCGACTCACATCACGTCGCCGCGGTGAGCCTCGCTCAGATCACCGCCAACAGCTCGGAGAGGGCAACAGCTCGAATCGACGGCGCGAGCGTTTGGATGCCCCCGGGCGAGCCCCGATGGACCACATAGCCGCGCACCGGCCCCTTGCCCTTCAACGCAAGGGTGAGCTCCGCGATCGCGGAGCCCATGGCTGCGCGAGGTGTTCGCGTTGCTTTCGCCTCGATCAGCAAGAGGGCGCCAGCGGACGGAACCACGAAGTCGACCTCCAGACCCTGGTGATCGCGAAAGAAGTAGAGCTCGCGTCGCCGACCGGCGTTGGCTTGCGCCTTGACGATCTCGCTTGCCACCATTCCCTCGAAGACGGCGCCAGCGAACGGCGACCGCAACAGCTCAGCGTCGGACTCGATGCCGAGAAGATGGCAGGCCAACCCCGAGTCAGCGATGTAGAGCCTCGGGCTTTTAACCAGCCGTTTGCCCACATTCTCGAAGTAGGGCGGGACGATCAAGATTTGCTGGGTCGCCTCGAGAACGTCGAGCCACTTCGAGATGCCTGGGACGCTCATACCGAGAGGGCTCGACAGATCCGTCTTGTTCAAGATTTGCCCGTGCCGGCTGGCAACCAACGCCATGAATCGACGGAAGGTGGCGAGGTCGTGGACCGCGAGAACCGAGCGCACGTCGCGCTCGAGGTACGTCTGCACATACGACGAGAACCAGAGCGAAGCGGCGCGAGGCCGCGCGACCACCTCGGGGTAGCCACCCCGCAACAAAGACACGCGCGCGCTCTCGGTAGTGGCGAGCGGCCACAGTTGAAGAACCGCCGCCCGACCTGCCATCGATTCGCTCACGCCCCTCATCAGCGCTGACTCTTGCGAGCCCGTCAGTATCCAGCGGCCGGTGCGACGAGGTGTGCGGTCGATGCGCGCTCGTATGTGGCCGAAGAGCTCCGGAACGTTCTGGATCTCATCGAGCACGGCGGGCAGCGTCAGGTCGTCGAGGAAGCCTTCGGGGTCGTGACGCAAGCGGCCCACGAGCGCCGGATCTTCGAGCAAGTGGTAGCTCGCGGCGGGAAACATCCGCCGCAACATCGTCGTCTTGCCCGATCTGCGCGGGCCTGTCAGCACCAGCGCTGGGAACTGCCTGAGGGCGGCAAGGACGCGCGGCTCGAGCTGGCGAGGTACGTAGCGCACCCAGAAAATCTAAACTAGCAGTTTGGTTTTTACAATGTTCACGCGCGATTGCGCCGTTCAAAGAGCGCATCCATCGTGACCGAGGCGTCGACCACTGCCTGCCGATGTTTGTTGTCGGCCACGCCGTGGCTCGTCAGCAGCGTCGTGAACAGCGTCTTCTTGGTTCGCGTCTCGCGCCGAAAGGTCGTGCGTTTGTCGATCAGAGTCTGGGCGTACGTCTTGTCGACTACGAATCTTTCGTCGACGAATTTCATCTCGCACAGGTTCATGCAGCCGTCTTTGCGATCGATGACGAGATCGATCTGGGCGCCGGAGTCGCTGTCACCTCTGCTGTCGTGCCGCCAAGTGGACTCGACCGTCTGGACGGAGCCGATGCCGAGTGACCAGCGCAGGGCATCGATGTGTTTGAGGCAGATGCCCTCGAAGCTGTAGCCGCTCCAAGCACGCCACGCTGGGGAGCCACGAATTCGCAACCAAGTGCCGTCAGCGCGACCGCGGTGTCGCTCGATCCAACGGAGGTGAAACAACGAGTGTTCGTCGGAGAGGCGATAGACGACGTCCTTCTTGGCCAAGCCAAACTGCGCCGTTCGCATGATGAACCCAGACGCCTCGAGCTCTTCGAGCACGTCGGACGTCCAGCCCCCGGTCGGCAGCTTGGTGGCAGCCAAGAGCTCGGTTCGGGTCAGCCCCCTTTGCCGAGTTGCAAGGGCACGGACGACCTGCTCGTGACGTTCGGCACCATCGAAGAGCGACGCGTACACATTCTTGAACTCGTGCCGCAGCATGCCGTCCTTGGCGAAGCAAAGCCGGTCGATGCACTGGGCGGGCGACTCGCCACGGGCCATTTCTTTCAGATAGTGGGGGACGCCCCCGAGCGCCATGTAGAGCTCCAAGACTTGGTGATCTTCGAGCTCGACGCGACGTGAGATCAGATACGCGCGCGTCTCTTCGAGCGTGAAGGGCGCCAGACGATGATGACGCGTAACGCGGTTGTGAAGGCCCCCGCGCGCACGGAGCAGGTTCTCGAGCATCCAAGAAGCCGCCGAGCCGCAGACCACCACCATGAGATCGCTGCGCTTGCTCGCCCACGAGTTCCAAAAGTGTTCGAATGCAGAGACGAACCCAGACCGGCGACTGGCGAGCCAAGGCAGCTCGTCGAGGAAGACGACTCGCTTGCGCTTTCGCTTCGGCAGGCGCTCGAGCATCGCCCCCAACATCGCGAAAGCATCAATCCAATCTCGGGGCGGTGCGGGACGGATGCCTGCCCCGAACGAGCTGCCGACGGCGTCCGAAAAATTGCGCAGCTGCTGCGCGAGGGTGACACCGAACATTCCGGTCAGCTCGAAACACAGATCGCCCGCCAAGTGCTGACGCACGAGGAAAGTTTTGCCAACACGGCGACGCCCGTAGATGGCGACAAGCTCCGGCTCGCCAGAGGCAATCGCCGTATCGAGTACCTGGCGCTCGAGCTCGCGGCCAACGACGAGCCGCTTGTTGGACGATGTCATCGGACTTTAAATACGCCAAAACTAAGACAAGCGGCCATCATTTGGCGGAATTAACGAATCTATTATTCCGCCAAATACCTGCACAATCTTTTAATTTGGCGGCTTATGTCGGCCGCCGTTGCCCCGATTTTACGCAAAATCGTCTATGTTCGCCGCTAGAGCAAACCCGATCTATCGTAGCGTTGTCCCGCGATGCGCCTACTGACCTTTCCCTTCGAAGAGCTGCCGCTCGAAGCTGCCATCGATCGCAGCCGTGGCGCCTTCGTGTTGGCGCAGCTGGCCCTCGAGAAGACGGATGTGCCGCTCGCTGTGCTGGGCGTCACCGCGATTCAGCCTGGCCCGGCGATCGTGCTCGGCGCCATGCAGCACGCAGCGCGCGTCGCACCAGGCGCGTTCGACGCCGCCACCAAAATCTCTGTCGTGCGCCGAACCACCAGCGGCACGGGCTTCTGTCTCGATGGCGGCATGTTGTTCACCATGGCGCTCTCTACCGCCGACGCTGCGTTCGCCGATGCCACCGCGCGCAACATGATCAACCGCTGCGTGCGACCGCTGCTCGCTGGCTTCGCGCGCGCAGGCTTGTCGGCGACCTATCTCGGCCGCGAGTGGATCGCGCATCAACGGCATGCGCTCGCGGTGCTCGG
>Ga0163154_10003744_pt1 | contig 20696 bp, 16 predicted proteins | sample OliLakLV19MP9P1_FD_148649 | JGI IMG/M metagenome (GOLD analysis project Ga0163154, IMG submission 148649) | Freshwater microbial mat bacterial communities from Lake Vanda, McMurdo Dry Valleys, Antarctica - Oligotrophic Lake LV.19.MP9.P1 | ecosystem: Environmental > Aquatic > Freshwater > Lake >...
TACACCACAAGGGTATATCCATTTTTATAGTCGTTATCACTCCTTAAAAATTAGGTACACCACAAGGGTATATCCATTTTTATAGTCGTTATCACTCCTTAAAAATTAGGTACAATAAAAGCCCAGCGTAGTAGCTGAGCCTTAGAGAACAACATAGTAGTTGAACTCTTCTTTCACTTCTCGCTCCATAGCGATCAGTGTACTACATACGGCTTTAGTGTCTACGTGACGTTCTTAATGGGCAATACCAAGAAGAATCGCATCGCATCAGCTAAAGTGGTGCTCTTATGAACGCAATGTCATAAGACTCCCTACGTATTGAAAACATGACTCGTCCCACTTGGTCATTGCCCAATGGTTGGTCTAATCAACAAAGGTTAACTCTGCTAATCTTTGTTGACTTTACTTCAAAGAACATTACTCCTCGAAGCGGTCGACATCCTGTCGACCGCTTCGATCTTCCTTATGACCCAACCACCGCTGGTCGGATCATCGTTACGGCGCTACCAAATTCCTGATCTTCCTTTTCGATCTTGGACTTCTCGCGGACACTCAACGTACATCCCTCGAGGCGTTCGTTGTAAGCCGCACGCTTAATGGTTGAGACAACCTTGTCGATGGACAAGGCCTGTTTTGGACCCACATCCTTGATTCCTTCGACAGTCACATGTCCTTCTTTGGACCCAGTGAAGCGTAGGTAGACAGGCTGTCCGTCAACCATGATCCTTGAGGGGACCATAACTTCGCCGATCTTTAACTGCCTCATTTCATAATCCATCCGTGGCGGGAAAGAAAGCAGACGAATGAAGTCCGTCTTCTCCTCAAGAACCGACACTCGCGACTCAAGCATAGTCGCAGATGGAACTATTTCTTCTTTGACCTTCCTGGCCAGGAGCTTCACATCTTTTTCGACTCCAAAGACACGGAGCAATGCGTAGATCGCAATCGCAGCCAAAATAATGACTACGAGCAAACCTACTACAACCGACTTTGTAACAAAGCTGTTGCCAGCTGTTACACGTTCGTCCAAAGCCAAGATGTTACCAGGAATTTCTTTCTGGATATCTTCGAGGCCTTGAATGCGATCGCTTTGATCCGCAATTGCTGCCGAAACTTCCTTTGAAGCATCGGTCACCTCTTTCTTCGCTGCCGCAATTTCTTGTAGCGGAACGACCAAGCTATCGTTCACAGCCGTTTGGACTTCCTTGCCAAAACCACTGAGAATGCTACTAACTTCACTTCGCACCGAAGCAACAGACTGTTCGAACTTTGCCGGAACGGCAGCGATTCGAGCATCAGTATCTTCTTTGTTGCGCAAAGAAACCTCTTCGCGACTTAGCATCGGATGGAAGATTCCTTCCCCATTTACAATCTCGACGAATTCTTTTTCATCGATGAAAGCAATGTTGGAAAAGGCTCGATTTCGTTCCCGAAAAGCTTCACGATGAAGCTCTTTAGTCATGGCCGCGGTTGGGAGCGGAGGAATAACAACTCGACCGCTACCCCAGACCATATCAGCCAGTGCGTCGACGGAAATCTTTCCGTCTTTAATCACACCATACCGCACCCACATCGAGCGAAGCTCTTCCAATCTTTCCGGCTTCACATCTTCTGTGAAAAGCCGCTCGGGACCTGTCGTCGCTTGCGCGGAGGCAGGCAGACTCACGCAAAACGCGAGCCCAAACACAATGACGGCCAAAGCCGTCTTAAAAATGTTTCTCATCTCGTTTCTCCTAGTCTTGCCCGGGCTTTATTTGTAAAGCCCGGACGGGGTTTGATTACCTTACGGACACGGTGTTGACCCGCACATGCGAATCGTCGTGTTCGTATTCACGTTAACTGACGGACCCGTAATAGTTGGACCCGTCACATTAGTGCTTTGAGTGGCGGTGGCGGTGTTGGCGTTGTTTATGGTAGTCCCACAGTTGGGGCTGCATCCCAAGTTTTCTGACGCCACCACAGTGGCAACAGCATTTGGAATACTAGCTACCGCTCCAGAAAGGCCACCAGCCAAGTACGACAACGCATTTCCATTGTCTGCGAAATGTGTTGGTCCAGCTTGTAATGCTTGACCAACAGCGTACATGACCTCGCCGCTTGGAGAGATCCGGTAGGAGTTCAACTCCTTAGTATTCTGACCGATTCCCATCGGCCGATTGACCGTAGCAACCTTCAACACTCGTGACAGTTGGTCAAAGACGTAGCAGGTATGGAAGGTTCTACTTCCAGAGCAAGCTTCATTTCCTTGCTTCAACTCCACAAGAGCTGAAGCAAGGTCATTGACCCACACTTTCTTACCCGGCTTGCCATCAGCCGCGACAACGTCGCCGCTGAAAGTGAATCCGCTTGTTACAACGACCGCCAGAATGGCGGCAACAAACTTGGAAGCGTTCATGGTGTAACTCCTTATTGTGCCCAGACTTTTTTATTAAGCCCAGACGAGGTTGAGAATTTTTTGTTACAATGTCAGTCACAGACCTTTTCATAGGTCGAACTGACACTTGAAGTGGCAGGCATCTGGTAGACGTTGCCGCCGACCGCGATAGCCCCGCCACAACCGACGAGAATCGTCGGTTGCTGAACAAACAACTGACCGGGAGTGGTGTTGACCTTACGGTCTGACGTCACCCACCGACATTTTTGATTACCAGCAGCGCGTGGAGTTGCCCCCACTTTTGCAGCCTCGACTACTTCGGGTGTTTCCACCACAAAGGCGAGATTGCCGCAGCTAGTTGGTTCGCCGACAAAGAAGTATGCCGTAACGTCGTCGCCGACATTACAAACTTTTGCTTGGTCTGTACGACCAAGTTTCTTCGTCATTGGACCAACGACCACTGGTCGACCTTTTTCAAAAGTCGACATGAGGTCAAAGCGAATGCCGTCGGGTACCGACCCAACCACGCACTTCCCTGCATCCAACATGGACTTGAGGGTGGTGCATTGTTCGGCAGTGACTCGGGAGTCGGGCAGCGAAGCTGCTAGGCCGCATTGTTCGGCAGCCGACTCAGGGGTCGGCGGGAACTGACCCAGATTCATCGTGACCCAAAATCGTTTCCCTTCTTCCGCCGCCATTGCTGGCGACAAGAAGAAGGCCGTTGTCATCATGATCGCCACGAAGGCAATCACTCCGTTTTTCATTTTCATTTTTTGAGCCCTCCTTGGGCTCTGTTTTGTTTTTGAATTGTCAAAGGTCGCAGGATGCGTCCTTTTTGTTGGTATCCAGTTCGACGGAAACACTACCATACTTTTGCTTAAAAAGCAAGTCTGTGGCCCTTAGTGTAGAGTGTAGTGAAATGTACTTTTAAACAAGGGTTTTGTGGGGTTAACGGGGGAATTAATCAAAATCCGCCCACTGCCTGATTAATTCCCCCGCCTGCTCAAATCAGAAAGCCAATAAAAAGGCTATTTTGTCGGTATGATACAATAGGCATCTAAGATTCATGAATACTAAAGCAATTCTTCACCTAGTAAACGAATTTGCCCCGATTATTGCTTTTTTCATCTCAGCGCAGCTTTTTTCCTTTTTTGTAGCTACTGGAGTATTGGTTGTTACGACTATTATGGCTCTAAGTATTGGCTGGGTATTTGAAAAGCGCTTCCCTATCATACCGATTATCTCGGGCTTTTTTGTGATCATTTCTGGCATCATCACTTTGGTCTACCAAGAGCCAGACGCTCTTATTTTTGCTGATTCTCTCTATTACTTCTCTATGGGTATTGCTATCTTGGTTGGTCTTTTTTTCAAGAAAAATTTACTCAAGAAAATCTTCTATAGTACTTTTGCCATGGAAGATATCGGCTGGTTGTTACTAGCGCAACGTTGGATTATTATCTTTCTTCTATCAGGAACCATCAACGAAATCGCTCGCCATACTATGTCGCCTGAACAATGGGTGCACTTTAAAGTGCTAAAGGTTATTAGTATTACCATTTTTGGTTTTTACCAGTTCACCTTGTCCAAGAAATATCGCATCCCCGGAGAATCAAATTCCTGGGGACTGCGTCAGGATAAAAACCCAGTTGAGATCCCCATCCCAAATTAATAATTGGCAAACAGTAAAAAATTTCGTACAATGCCAAATGATATGTCACATAAAGAAACCATAGTAATGTCAGTTGGAGGTTCACTAATTGTTCCCGATCAAATTGATACGGATTTTCTAATTAATCTAAAAGAATTTATAAAAAAGGAGACGGCTAAAGGCCGTCGTTTTATTATCATCGCCGGCGGTGGCCGGACTGCCAGACGCTACCAAGAGGCAGCCGCTAAAGCCCACGATACCAAAAATGAAGACCTTGACTGGTTAGGACTACATGCCACCAGACTAAATGGTCACCTACTACTAACTATCTTCCGCGATATGGCCTACAGAGTCATGATCACGAACCCAGACGATGTCCTCGATGTCCCAGAGAACGAAGACCTCATCATTGCGGCTGGCTATCGTCCAGGCGCCTCTACCGACCTCAGGGCTGTGCAGATAGCGGACCGAGTCAAAGCCCACAAGATCATCAACCTTTCAAACACTGACTACGTCTATACCGACAACCCCACGACAAATCCCGACGCCAAGAAAATTGAAAAGATCGCTTGGCCAGAATTTAGAAAACTAATTCCGGAAGAATGGGGACCAGGACTCTCTTCCCCCTTTGATCCAGTGGCCGCCAAAGAAGCCGAGCGCATCGGACTAGAAGTCGCTCAAATCAACGGACTAAACCTAGAAGCCTTGGCCAATTATGTAAACGGTGAAGACTTTATTGGAACTGTGATTCACCCTTAATATAGCTTCAAATAAAACCTAAGATAAAAATCCCTTCGGTTAACCGAAGGGATTTTTATCTTATATTTGGTTTAATATTTTCTTTAGGTCACAGCACTACTAACTTCTGGATTAGGATTTATTGGAACCAAAGGATCTCGTCCATACTGATTGGTACCAGTTTGTCCCCGGGTGACAAATAGATAAATAAAGTAAATCACCCCGAGAAAAGGGATCAGCAGGATTAAATACCACCAGCCACTCTTACCATGATCATGGAGACGTCTAACACTAATGGCAAATGATGGCAGAAACACCAAGAGAGATAACAAGATGTTTATCCAAAACGTATTTAATATAATATCTGCAAGGACTGACCCAAGGCCAAATAAGACCGACCAAAGAAAAAACATCCAATACTGCTGTCTTGACGCACGCCCATTAAAATCAATATATTGATTTTTGATAACATCGATAAACCATTTATCCATAAAAAAGTATTAATTGTATTAATACTTTTATTATAGACCATACCGAGCAGGTGAAAGTCAACCTTTTAAACACAACCTACTCAGGTATAAACAAACTTAGGACATAATAAAAGGCGGGAGAGCTTTGCTCTCCCGCCTTTTATTATGTCCTACCGCTTACTTAATCGACTCCAAAAACTTATCGACTTCTTTATTTAAATCTTCGATTGAACCATTGTTTGAAATCACATAATCAGCTTCCTTCAACGCGCCAAAAATATTCTGTTTGTGTGGGTCACTCTGGTTGGACTCAGTCTTCTCTTGTTCTTGCCATTTCTCGTAGCTTACGTTGTCTTTCACGCTATTTCTGAGTATTGATCTTTCATAGCGTAACTCAGGCAAAGCGTCTACACCAAGTACCTTACCACCAAGCTCCTTGATCCTTTTGACCTCAGCTACGGCACGCAAACTCTCGATCACCACCTCCCCGCCAAAGGCTTCTGCCTCGGCGTACAATGAGTCAATAATGTAACTAGGTCCAAAGTTATTTCGGAGATCATTGGCCACAATAGTCATGTTGTCACGATTGACTTCAAGACCACGCTTTTCAATTTCTTTGGTAATAAAGCCACTCGCAGAATAATGAGTAAAATTTCTGACTTCTTTGAGGTGGTCAACGGCCGTACCCTTCCCCGCACCAAATGATCCAGCAATGCCGATTATCATAAGACTGTAGAATTAAATAAATTAGATAGAGTTAATTCGGGTCCGGGCGTCTTACAGACGCTGTACACCTTGTCGCTAGTTGTCTCCAAGTGTTCGCCAACTAGCTGGCAAGGTCTTGCGGTAGTCTCCCAGACTACCTCACCCTTCCCCGCACCAAATGAACCGGCTATACCAATGACCATACTATCCTATTACTTCCTTAGATGCTTTCCACTTGGCGTAAGTGATCACTAGTGGACTAGCGATACAGATAGATGAGTAGGTTCCAGCGACAACTCCGACGATCAACACTAAAGCAAAAGTCTGAGTGACTGAACCACCGATAAAGTAGAGTGCTCCCAAAGTAATCAGAGTAGTCAGTGAAGTGTTGATAGAACGAGCCAAGGTTGACTGCACGGCTTCACCAACAATCTCATCGAAAGGCTTGGTCAGAGTGTAAGTGACTTCGTCATGCACCACTCCAGCAATATTGGTCTTGATTTTCTTTTCAGTACGATTCAGCATTAAGTTTTCGCGCACCCGGTCGAAAACCACAATCGTGTCGTTGACCGAATATCCGAGGACAGCTAAGATGGCCATCACAAACAGCACATCGACCTCCACTCCAGCGACTAGGCCTAAGATACTGATCACCGCCATCGGCACCAACACGTCGTGGATCAATACCAAAATAGTCACTCCACCATAGACCCAAGAACTGACTGGCTTACCAATACCTGCAAAAGCGAAAGCTACGTAAAGCACAATAATGAGCGACACCGCACCGATAGCCCAGACAGACTTGTCGCGTAGCTCTTGCCCAATGACTGGACCAATAGAAGTAAAGCGAGTGATCTCCGCTCCTGACCCTACTGTAGTTAGAGCCGTCTCCAATGACGCTCTCTCTGACTCAGATAGACTTTTAGTCCGCACCAAGTAACCATCACGGCCAACTTCATCGAGGGATTCTCGGACTGTAAAAGTACCTAGGTCTAATTTAGTAACATTCTCTTCAACTGCAGCCTTGTCAGGCAAAGTCTCACTGTATGAAACTTCCATCAGCGAACCTCCAGTAAAGTCGATACCCGGCTTGAGTCCCACAAAAGCTACGACAGCCAGACTTCCTACGATAAGAAAGACGGAGATGGCCAAGAATAATTTTCGGTAAGTAATGACAAACATAAATTATTTTTTAAAACCACTACCTAATAAGAAACCCCAAACTTTACTAGTCTCTTTGGTAAAGCTTGGCAATGAGAGCAGGATCAAACTACTGACTACCAAAGCAGAGAACATTGAGATCAAAACTCCAATACCAAATACCAAGGCAAAACCTTTAACTAACGAGGTTCCAAACCAAAAGAGAATAATGGCTGACAGCAAACTAGTAATGTTACCGTCGCGGATCGCGCCCCAAGCTCGACTAAAGCCTTCCTTGATTGCCGCCCGACTCTCTTTACCAGACTGAATCTCTTCCTTGAATCTTTCAAAGACGAGCACGTTGGCGTCGACCGCCATACCAAGCGAAAGAACAAATCCCGCCAAGCCGGCAGCCGTGAGAACCACCGGGATCAATTGGAACAAAGCCAACATAATCACGATGTAACCCAAGAGCGAGATCACAGCGATAAAACCAGGCAATCTATACCAGAAGACCATAAATAAAAGCACTAGACCAAAGCCAGAAGCAGCCGCCTTAATCCCTTTACCTAAGACTTCTTGTCCTAGAGTCGCTCCGACAGTCTGAGTACTCTGGAGTTCGATTGGTAGTGGTAGCGCACCAAAGCTCAGGTTTTGGGCGAGGTCACGGGCGTCAGCCGCTTTGAAACCGCCAGAAATAATGGCGGTACCGCCAGAAATAGTTTCATTGATACGCGGCGCAGAAATTAACTCGCCATCAAGAAAGATAGCTAGCTGCTCGCCGACGTTGTCTTTAGTAATTTGAGCAAACAAATCTCCCCCTTCTTGGTTGAAACGAATGGAGACCACTGGTTCATTGGCTAGTTGGCCATTTTGTCCACCAGTAAATTCAAGCTTGGCACTTTCCAGATAGCGACCAGTAAGGCCAGTGTCGGTGTAAGGATTCATGTCGTCTACAGCTTCACCATTGATTTGCACATTGCCTATCTGAGCGCCAGCACCTGTAGTCGAAGCATTTATATTAGCTTGAAGAGCTTCTACCTGAGCCTGAGCCGCCGCTACCTCACGGTCAATCAACTTAAATTCCAAAAGTGGTGTTCGTCCGATTTCTTTTACCGCTTCAGCTACATCTGTTACTCCAGGCAGCTCGACTATGAGTCGTTCATGTTTTTCTTCTGAAACAAAACTACTACTTTCGACATATACTACTGGCTCAGACACACCAAAGATGTTAATGCGTTGCTCAATCACTTCTTTAAGAACATTCATGAGTTCAGGTACTTCTAGAGGATCAACTTTAGAAATATCCGCTTCATAGACCAAGTGAGCGCCTCCAGCCAAGTCTAGACCGAGCTTAAAAGGATTGACGGAATCCTCAGCAGTATGGTTTTGGTAAACAAACCAACCGGCTGAAGCGATGAAGATAATAATTAGTACGGCTCTAAAGACGCGTAAGAAGTTGTCAGTGCTGCTTGATGTGGTTTTATTGTCTGTCATAACGGTTTAAAAATATGCCGATAATATAGCATATTCGAGGGTTTATTTCTATTGACGTAACCGCAAATCTAGGAGATTTCTAAACAAGATAGCGATAGTTATCGGGCCAATACCACCAGGAACTGGGGTAAAAATAGCGGCCTTATCAGCTACTTTGAGCTCGGCGTCGCCGACCAAGATTCCTCCATCCTCTGACGCCCCAGCATCAAACACGACCACTCCCTCTTTGACCATAGAGGCTAAAATAATATTTGGCTTCCCAACCCCAGAAATAATGACGTCAGCGTCTTTGGTGAGTGAAGCGACCGCTTCGGTAGCTTCGGTAATCACCGTCGCCTGGATTTGCTTTTGCAAAAGATAATGATGTATTGGAGCTCCGACCAATTTACCAGAACCAAACACCACCACTTTTTTATTAGTCCAATCAAAATTGTGTCGTTTAGCAATCGCGTCAATCGCGCCCACCACTGGTGGCAAAACCTTCACTTCATTTTTACTATATGAAAAAGCATCGACATCATGGGACGCCGGGATAGTTTCGAGCACGGCTTGAGTATCAATATTTTTTGGTAGTGGCAGCTGGACCAAGATCCCGTCAAAGTGACTGACGCTGGACTTTATTTCCGCTACCAACTCTTCAGTCGTCGATGACTCCTCAAAATGTTTAACTTCAAGCACTACCCCCAGTTTAGTGGCTTTATGTTTCTTTAGTTCCAGATAAGCCTGAGTTTCAAAGTTTGGCGCGCAGGTAATAATCACTAGTCTAAGAGGAGACTCTAAAGCCGAAATTTTTTGAGCTACGTCAACCAAAATGTCGCGAGCGATTTGTTTACCATCAACTATCATTTAAATAAGTTATTTAACTATTGGGTTCTTTTTGTCTGTAGGAACGTAGCTTTCGTAACGACCGTTGGTATAACCGAAAGCTTCTTTGGCAGAATACTGACATTCGTAAATCGCTTTCAGCTTTTTGCCACTCATCAGCACCGGATACGAATAGAAACGCCAGCTGCCAGGACAAGTAGGGATACGGCCTCTAGTCGCGTGCCAGAAGAAAAAGAAAGCTAAACGAGCCATCCAAGGCTGTATCGGCAATACTTTCTTCCCCACCGCCTTAGCCATGTCGCCGGCTAAGACCGGCTCCCCTACTGGAGTAATATTGAACACTTCGTATTGCCAGGCGTTTTCGCCAAAGGCACACTGCGCGACGATATCAGTCACATCATCTTCATGAATAAATTGTCTAACCCAAGTTTTGGTCGCTGGTACAAAAGAGGTCAAAGCGGTCACAATCTGGTAGACAAAATTGCCTTTGAGATTTCCTTGCAAAGCCGACTGCAAACCAAAGCGAATTCTCATGTAGCGACCTCTTGGTCCGGTAATAGCAGCCGGTCGCAACACTGAGACTTGCGGTAGGTTTTTCTGCTCAGCGATAGCGGCTTGGTTTTTATTAAAGAGATTTTGCTCCACCACCTTTTTCTCGTGAGCGTAAATATAGCTGTCTTCTCTAAAACCTTCAGCCTCAGTAAAGTAGTGTTCTAAAGTATTACTAACTTTAGCAGCGTAAGACGAAGCTGTAGAGAAGTAGATAAGTTTTTTGACAAAACTATGCGCGTAAGCAAAATCAAACACCGCTTCAGACGCCGTCACGTTTAGACGCCACTGCTCTTTAGGCTTTCCGTACATCGCGCGAATCTGCCAAGCCGTATGCACAATAGTATCTGGCGCTAAAGCCGCCACTTCAGCCTGCCAAGTAGTGTCAGCCAGGTTCACTTGAATATAAGTGAGGTTCGGAATAGTTTTAGAAAAGTCCGATTGCGGTTCCTTGTCGATAGTCACGATATGGCCGACGTCATCTCTTTTAGAAAATTGGTCACACAGCATCTCGCCGACATAACCCGCGCCTCCAGTAATAAAAATAGTTCGTTTGTCAGAATTCATAGTTGTTAGTATATCAAACTATCGAAAGAACTTAATAGTTACTCCAAAACGAGACAGCAGGGTTTTGAAAGTCCGCAGCGCTACATCAACGTCGACCAAGAGTGAGCGATTTTTCACGTAATACAAGTCGTATGACAGACGCGTCTTAGATTCTTCGAGCGACTGCGGACTGATGTTGTCATTACTGTAGTGTTGGTGGGTTTGCGCCCAGCCAGTGACGCCCGGCTTTACAAAGTTGCGAATATTATAATATGGAATTTCAGCAGACAGTCTGTCCCCTAGACCCTTGATATCATTTCGTGGTCCGATGAGTGACATCTCCCCTTTCAAAATAGTCCACACTTGAGGAATCTCATCAATACTGAGTTTGCGCAAGATCGCGCCGACTTTAGTAACTACATTACCTTCCGCAGCGTCCTCGTTAGTCCAAGTAGCGCTCGCACTGCGGTTTTCGGTCATAGTTCGTATTTTATAAACCTTAACTAGCTTATTAAACTGACCAATTCTTTCTTGGGTAATGAATAAGTCTCCCTTCCCTTCTAGTCGCATAGCTAGATAAATAAATGGCAGCATCAAAATAAGACCCAGTCCAAGGATGAGTGAGCCGACAATATCAATTATTCTTTTGGTCAGGTCGTAAACTAAACTTTTATTTTGGGAAACGTGTGAAATAAACCATTCATAGCGCAACGCTGAAAGTGGCACGCGGTCGAAAGTATCTTCATAGACTTTATAAAAATCTAAAAAGGTAAACTTGAACTTCATAAAAGATAGATCGAAAATCCGCGGCAACACCTTGGTGATGTATTTGCCATTTGGATTGGCGACGATGATATCAATTTTTTCTTTCTCAATTAAACTCAGTAGTTTATTTTCAAAATCTTCAGTATTGGCTGCCGTTTGCTCGTCGATGATGCGCACAAAATAATAACTGTAGCGGTCGTTGTTGTTGATCTCATCTACTAGCTCGATGGCTTCTGGTCCATCAGCCAAAAGTATTGCCCGGTTCTTGGTCTTGATTTCAATCTTCCGAAAGAGTGACAGCCGCCACCAAGTAAGTAAGACCACACTCAAAAGTAGGTAGATCACCAGGTTGGTTTTTGGCGCGATACTAAAAGGAACGATCAAGAAAATAAAGGTGGCGATGATACCGTTGGCTATTTGTGTGTTTATAATTCGACTAAAAAGTAGTGACTTGAGAAATACTGTCTGTTTGTCGTAGAGACCACCTATATAGAAGATAAACAGCCAAACTGTCGACAGGAGGAGGAATGGTCCTAAATGCTCATTGAAGAGCGCCAGGCTCGGAATAGACAGGTAGCGGAACAACAGGGTGAGCCACAGCGCTACAATGAAGACAGTTACGTCACCTAGTATCAAAATCGCAAGTTCTCTAGTTCTTTCACCCATATTGATTTATTAGCTACATGGTACCGAAGTCCTTAGAAAGCGCAAGCCAAAGTTCAATTAAGGCGACAAAATAACTATTTAACAACTACTAGAAGCCGACAAAGTGCGCTATGCTTAGAAGATAATGCTAAGAAAAAAAGTCTTGTTTTTAATTACGAAGTCATCGTGGGGTGAGGAGTGGGCTGGGACCCACTTCGCAAGACTTGCCCAGCTAGTTTGTGAAGACTTGAACAAACTGGCGAGCAAGTGGACAGCGTCTGTTAAGACGGCGCAAAGCCGCCCCCTCGCGTATAATATTTATTATGGATAGCCAAATTAAAAAAAAAGTTCTCTTTCTTATAACCAAATCTACCTGGGGTGAGGAGTGGGCTGGGACCCACTTCGCAAGACTTGCCCAGCTAGTTTGTGAAGACTTGAACAAACTGGCGAGCAAGTGGACAGCGTCTGTTAAGACGGCGCAAAGCCGCCCCCCTCGCGTATAATATTTATTATGGATAGCCAAATTAAAAAAAAAGTTCTCTTTCTTATAACCAAATCTACCTGGGGCGGCGCCCAAAGGTACGTCTTTGACCTAGCGACCGGTATCGACCAGACAAAGTTTGAAGCGGTCGTCGCCTTAGGTGGCGAAGGTGAGCTCACCTCAAGACTAGACAATAGCGGCATTCGCGTGATCAAGATCGATTCACTCAAACGAGACATCTCCTTGAAACAAGAATGGGCTTTCTTCAAAGAGTTATTTCTGATTATTAAAAAAGAAAAGCCAGACATCTTGCACGTCAACAGTTCGAAGGCTGGAGGGGTAGGTACTTTTTTAGGCAGACTGCTCTTAGTCCCTCGAGTGGTTTTCACCGCTCATGGTTGGGCTTTCAACGAAGACCGTCCCCTGTGGCAAAGAATCATCATCAAAGTGTTGCACTGGCTGACCGTCATGTTGTCTCACCGCACCATTGTGGTGTCTGAAGCTATTTTAAATCAGCTAGCTTGGATCGGTGTCGAAAAGAAAGCCAAGCTACTCTACCCAGGAAGAAACATTGGCGTCATGTATGAAAAAGAAGAAGCTCGCACCAAGATACTAGAACTGATACCTCAAGCTACTTTTGGTCCAAAAGACAAAGGTCTGTGGCTAGGCAACATTGCCGAGCTCCACCCTATCAAAAGACAAAGTGTCTTGCTTGCTAGTATTCCGCCCTTGATCCAAAAATATCCGGAACTTAAAGTATTTATTATTGGTGAAGGTGGTGAAAGAATTAAACTCGAAACTCAAATTCAAGATTTAAAGCTCGGACAAAATGTTTTCTTACTGGGCGCCATTAGTGAAGCGGCCAGGTTACTTAAAGCTTTTGATATTTTTGTCTTCCCTTCAAAGTCTGAGGCCTATGGCTACGCGGCCCATGAAGCCGGCTTGGCTGGTCTGCCTGTAGTCGCGACACGAGTCGGTGGCCTCCCTGAAATAATTACTGACCGCGAGTCTGGGCTCTTGGTAGAAGCAGATGACGCAGCCGCCCTAACTGACGCCCTCTTAGAACTCATCGACAACAAACCGCTACGGGAAGAATTGTCGCAAACTCTCAAAGCCAAAATGACCGCCCGCTCTCTAGAGAAGATGCTTCGCGGCACCGAGTCTCTCTATACTTTATAATCAGAAAAAATAGCGTCGTTGAAGTCGGCTTTGATAGTAGTGTAGCGGCGCATAGCCAGCACCATACCCACCGCTACAAACTCAGTCACTAAGTGCGACCCACCGTAGCTCAAGAAAGGTATCGTCGTCCCCGTCACAGGAAGTAGACCAATGTTCATCCCGATATGAATAAAGAAGTGGGTCAAGAGATAAATAGCTACTCCAGTGGCAAAGAGTTTTTCAAAATTACTGGCGCCATTTTTAGCATGATACAACAGCCGCCAAATCACGATCGCAAATAAAATAAACAAAATAATCACCCCCAACATCCCCCACTCTTCGGCAAAGGCCGCAAAGATAAAGTCAGTTTCAAACTCTGGTAAGAAGAGCAGTTTGGACTGAGTGCCGTAACCGACACCTTTCCCAAAGAGTTCTCCAGAACCCACCGCCACTGTCGACTGATAGGCGTTGTACCCCGCTCCTTGAATATCAGAGAGCGGATCAATGAAAGTCAGAATGCGGTCTTTTTGATAGTCTAAAAAGGCAAACTGCCACAGTCCACCAAAAGTAACCGCTCCTAGCAAAAACACTACTGCCAAGTGTCTGAACTTGATCCCGGCCACCATCACCATTCCAAACCAGATAAAGAAAATAATCATCGCCGAACCAAAGTCAGGCTGCAAGAAAAGCAACACAAAGATTACCAGGGTGTAGAAACCAGAAACCATAATGTGCTTGAAGTCACCAATTAGTTCGTGTCGCTTGGCAAAGTACTTGGCCAAGAGAGCGATGATGGCGAGTTTGGCCGGGTCGGATACCTGAAGCGAAAAGAAACCAAAGTCAAAACGCTGTCTAGCACCGAGTACGTCTACTCCAAAGATAGCCACTCCCACAAACAAAAGTAGCGTGATGATATAAAAATAAAAGGCGGCGTTGCTGTTGCGTAGAAAGCGATAGTCTGGGACCAGGGCGGCAAAAAACAAAACGGTTGCGACTCCAATCCAGACCAGTTGGCGGTTGAAGAAAATGTTTTCGCCCACATGTGAATACATAGTCGCCAAACCTAAAAAAGTCAGACTCATCATTGAGACAAACAAAATACCATCAAAGCTATAAAAGAGATTCTTAAAAAGACTGCGCATCCCTACAGAATATACAAACTATCGCAAAGGTGCAAAATTCGTGCTGGTTTTGGTGATCACTTCGATTCTTGTTGGACCCTCTTCACATAGGTCATTAGCGATAGTTTGGTAGACAGAAGTCAGCAAAGCCACTGTCGGGGCGCTGAAATAAAGGCTTGGTTCAGAGGCCAGATCTTGGATCAGGCTCACATCACGCTCAATCTCGCCACCAGCAGTATCAAAAAGATCACCGAACCCAATCGTGTAAATAGTCACTTCTTGAGCCTTAGCTTTATTGGCCATTTCTAGAGCATAGTTGGCGGCGTAGTTACGGTCAGAGAGTCCAGTTTCCGGATTTACCGGTCTAGTAACATCACCATCAGTGAGTAAAATAATTACCTTACGTGCCTCATCCCTATGTCTTTCCGAAGTTAGTTCGGCCAAGGCAGCTTCAAAGGCCGCTCCCATGTTGGTGTACTGGACTCCGTCCTCTCCCATCTTGGTGCTGCCCAAAGCTTGACTGACTAAAGCAAAATTACTAGTCAAAGTTTGCTCGATTGGCGCGGACGGGTTGGTAGCGTAAGAAAAGTAACCCAGGCTATTATTGGTACCGACTAAGTCGACAAAGGTCTCAGCTGCTTTCTTGGCACTCTCAAGCGGCTCTGGTGGGTCACCACCGTCGGCAGCCATCGATCCTGACCTGTCTAGTACCATCATAATATCTGAAGGCACCTCACAGCTCCGAATAGTCTTAGCAATCGAACTAGGCCAAGTAAAGACTAGGTCTTGTTTACTTTGCGCGGCAAAGACGTCGACAAATGTTTGCGAGGCAGTCAGAGGTGTTCCGGCCCGATTGAAAATAGTCGCCACTACTTCTACATTTCTCGCCGGTGTCAGTTCGGTATTTTCAATTTGCACATTTAGCCTTGGGCGTGTGTCGGTACTAAGAAGTTCAATATCTAGAGTTCTAAATTGACTCCGACCTAAAGTCGCCGGCTGCCAGATCTCCACTGGTTCAAGCTCAATAATTGTTTCAGTGGGTTCGCTGCCCTCTTCAGTAAAAATGCGCCCTTCAAAAATCGGGTAGATACTGTTCGGCGGTAAGACGCTAGTACCAGAACGTTCAGCAATCACCACCCCATCTCGCACAAGTTTAAAAGTATAGTTTAATTTTTCAGTAGCGGCGATGTTGTTTTTATTTTCCACATAAGCCACAGCGTTGTATTGTCCATCAACAATTCTAAAACTTTCAGCCCATCGTACTTCAGGCTCAATGACTGATATTGAGCAGATACGCACACAACTACCGTCACAGTCGACAGCTCTCTCCTCGCCATTTTGTAGGTTGTCAAAACAGTTGCTCGGGACGTAGAAAAACAGGAAAAAGACCGAGACGCTAAAAGTCGTTAGCGAAGTCACAAAAAGAGTTCCGTACTGTACGCGACGCCAGAAAGCCCATTTTCTAAAACTTGCCATGTAACAAAATAGTATCATACCTAGAGAGTCTCTTAGGCTAATAATACTTACAAGCAAACAACCGCGGGCCAAAAGGCCCGCGGTTGTTTGCTCATTTCTCTCCCCTCTTAAAAATCCTAAATCTCTTGGAAAGTTGGAATGACGTTGATTCGGACACTCTCTACCTTGCTTCCACAGGTCACTTGTACCAGACGAGCTGAGGTCAAAGGTACAGTGATTCTTACATAATCACTTGTTCCAACTCCGTAGACAATCGTACCTGTGATCGCTCCAGCTAATCTACATTCTCCAGGAGCCACAGCAACAATTTTAATATTTACTTCAGCAGTCTCACCACTCCGCACAATTTTGGGATCCACGCTTAAAGTAATGCTTGGCGGGAGACCTCCTCCACCACCGCTACCGCTTATAGTCACCTGTCGATTCGCAAGCAGATTGTTGTGTGAGGCGGTAATCAAAGTCAATCCGGCATTGACACCAGTCACGACAGCATTACCACCACTTTTATTTACAGTTGCGTTGGTTGACCCAGATGACCAACCAGATGGTTCTGTAGCGTCACTAGAACCAGACAGATTACTACAATCTACCGAGCTAGCATTTTCCCAATAGTATGATTTTAAATTAGTCGTGCTCCCAACCTGAATTTCAGGTGGATCGTCTGGACAAATAATTAATCTTTTTCCATACAGATCTCCACCTCCATCAGTCACTGTAATGTTCTTTCCAGCTGACAAACCACTATAGGTAGCCCTAATAATGGTTGTGCCTAAAGCGTTTCCGATAACCTGACCTTTACTGAGTCCGGAGTTAGAAACCCCGGCGATTTTGACATCATCGGTAGACCAACTAGTACCAGGATCTGAAGTAACGGTTGTAGGAGATTTTGACTCACAGTCTGGTGTGCCATTAAAGTTTGACCAGTACAATGCTTCTAGCTGAGTATTTCCTCCAATACCAATATTTGGTGGTGAAGCTGGACACAAGATTAGTCTTGGACCAGGCACTACCACTATATTGACTGTAATAGCGGCGGTGGCATCTATGCCTAAGTAATTAGCATTGACGGTTGCATTTCCAGCCACTGTTCCGGTCACTACCCCTCCAGAGTTAACCGAGGCATTTGATCCTCCAGAAGGGACTGTCCAAGCAGATGTTCCGGTAACGATATTATATCCTAAGGTATCACATGTAGGACTAGTTGTTGTCGCTGTCCAATATCTAGAAGACAAATTAGTACTTGATCCCACGTTTACTGATGCTGTGCTAGGACACACAAGCAACTTGGCAGTGACTGGCGGAGGCGGAGGATTTATTATTCCTGTTCCTACAGTAACCAAACTAGTGGCCTGTAATCCACTATAAGTAGCAGAGACGTTCGCCGTACCATTTGCTACTCCATTTACCTGGCCTCTGGTACCTAAAGTGTTGCTAACAGTCGCTATAGCGGTAGCATCACTGGCCCAAACAGTCCCTGGATCAGCCGTTACAATCTCATGTGGGGAAATAGCACACGACGGCGTCCCAACATAGTTAGTCCAGCTATATGCCTGTAATTGAGTATTACTACCTACAGGAACGGAGACACTGGCTGGACAGACGAAAAGATAGTTATTACCCGCTGGTATAGGTGGTGGAGAGACTAACACAAGAACACTGGATGTGGCTGGTCCGCCTGGGCCCTGACAAGTAATGGTGACATTTGTGTTTTGATCAAAGAATATGTTGTTTTGAAAATGTTGTCCCGGAGAAAAAGCCTTGGCCCCATTCCAGTATGGATTTCCATTGATACTAACTGGTGCCGTACCCTCACAACTAGTGGCATTTCCAGCTACGGTCCAAGAAATGCTTGTCTGGCCGCCTTGTTGACCCTCTCCGGAATAAGGAATCGAACTTGGACTAGCACTTATAGTGACACCAATAGTTCCTGCTGGTGGAGGAACAGTCACTTGAACAGTTACTGTATCGACTGTCGTTCCTCCAGGGCCAGTACAACTTAATCCATACGTAGTGGTATTAGTCGGAGACACAACTTCTGAACCATTACTAACGGGAGTTTTATTTCCAGACCAACCTAAGTACGCGCTACAGGCAGTCGCATTTTGCACCGACCAACTTAAGGTGGATGAAGCGCCTCGATAAATTGAGTTAGGATTTGCATTCAGATTCACTACCGGCGCGGTCGGACCTGAGGTAACAGTAATAGAACTGTTGGCACTAACACTCAAATAATTAGCTAGGGCGGTAGCTGAACCAAGTGCTACTCCTGTAACTCTGCCCTTGGTCCCTGAGTTTGAAACGGAAGCAATACTACTATTATTACTAGACCAAGTTGATCCTGTCGTTACTACAGAGTAAGCGCCAGTACTACAATTTGGTGTTCCGGAAAAATTAGCCCAGTACCTGGCTTCAAGATCTGCTGTACCACCAACTGTGAGCGACACACTTGTAGGACAAATAAGTAGTGTGGGAACACTAGATGGTGGTGGTGGTGTACATGCAAGATTTTCGTTATTACTATTTGGAAGATATGACGCGGCATTACCAGCATTACAATCACTATGACAACTTGGATCAGCACTATCAATAAGACCATCTCCGTCACCGTTATTTACACCATCACTACATTGTGGTGAAGCTGTGACCGTTACTGGGAGCGAAGCGAAGGCAAACGTCATTGGGGTAATGTCAGGAGAAGTCATAGGAACAATTCCTCCCCCAAAACCCAAATTATAGTTACCTGACTGAGCGGGAGCCACAAAAGAAGAATTTGAAAAAGTTTCAAATTGAAAACCACTAGCATCCAGAGTAAAACTGTCGCTTATGCCATGTGAGTCTAAGATACCATCACAACTACCCTCTCGTGGACAACTGCCACCATAAAGCATCTCGCTACCGTGATAATACTCACCTAAATAATCACCATTGGCGGTTACGGACATATTTCCTGTTACCAGATAGGTATCCCCCGCTTGTATTTGATCGGCACCTGCTATATTAACTCTGGCTGTAATATACCCCCTGTCAAAAGTTTTATGGTTATATCTTGCAGAAAGACTAACTGTAGCTGCTTCGGAATAATTTGTCGGTACCCATAGGCTAAGAATCGGTAGCAGTAACAATAGTAATACTGGAGTCGATTTTCGTTCTCGCAGCCACAGGACAAGTAACCCCAGCAAAATCAGGCCTACCAAGGCCATCAATGCGTATAGTCCTTTTTCCACTGGCTGGGCTTCAGTAACCGGCAAAGGAGTTTCCGCGGCTGGAATTGTGATAGTCTCACTATCAAACAAAGTACCATCACTACCGATTAATGAGACGAACAAGTCCCTACCCTCACACCCTGATGCCAAAACAATATCAGTTCGAATAGCTTCTAATTTTCGATCTACATCCGGACAATTTTCTGCTTGCAAAAATGGCATCACAGTAACAACTGAATCAGTATCAACTTGAGATACTACTACACCGAGAACCAGAGCAGCTTCGTCTAAGACAAAAAGATTACTGATAAGTGGAGAAACCTTTCCAAAACTTTGAGTAAAACTTTCTCTAGATAAAATTAATCCTACTTTAGTATCAATCTGACTATTAACTGTATAAATACCATTAAATGGTTCTTCTCCGTAGGCGGGTAGACTATAGCTCACAGCCCCCTTCGCTGGAACTGTTAATGAAGAAACGAAAGGTAAGCCTATATCCTGGCCAAAAATATCACCCTCTTTTAATCTGGCTGTGACAGTGATATCTTGCTCTGTATCGCTAGAGTTTTTTATCACACACACCACTTCTCCTTCGGCCAAAGTTGCAAAAGAACAAGATTCTGTGCTGAGTGTCGAGACAATTTGAGGAGTCGTCAAAGTGATGACCCCTAACGAATAAGCCGCCAAGGATATGCCTGACTCAGTTCTCGAAACTACCCTTAGCTCATACCCACCCGCTGTCACACTCCCAGGAGGTACATACACAGCCTCTCTATAGACGTAATCATCTGGTGCTAAAGTCAGCACTTCATCAAACACTTGCTGATCTACCAGAAGTACGCCCTCAACGGTATTTTCATATAGTTCAACGCCATAGCGGACGTTATTTTGCAGACCAAGCGAGCTCATGATGGTAAAGCCAAAAGAAATCTCACGGCCAGAATTTTCTTTCACACCACCGCCGTGAATGTTGATGTTAGCAATCAGTGTATTTTCTTCACTCACAAGCACCGGCTCAGGAGTTGGAGACGAAGTCGTTTCCGCCTCCTGAGCCAAAGACCAAGACGGAAACAAAAAGCTGAGTGACAACAAGGCGATCAAAAAATAACGGCTCAGAGAAATAATATAGGCGTTCATAATAAAAAGCTAAATAATAAATACTTTGACTTAATAATAGCATTTACAATTCCCTAATTTTGCAAGAAAAAAGTTGGTGGTGGATACTGAAAAATAGAAATTCACGCCTAATACAAAAAAATAGTTGCTACTTTTGATACTATAGCCATATATAATAATGATAGTTTAGTTAAAACTTAAAAACATGTTTAAAAAAATGGCCGTAAGTGCCCTGATTG
>Ga0163154_10003745_pt1 | contig 20695 bp, 19 predicted proteins | sample OliLakLV19MP9P1_FD_148649 | JGI IMG/M metagenome (GOLD analysis project Ga0163154, IMG submission 148649) | Freshwater microbial mat bacterial communities from Lake Vanda, McMurdo Dry Valleys, Antarctica - Oligotrophic Lake LV.19.MP9.P1 | ecosystem: Environmental > Aquatic > Freshwater > Lake >...
GTCCCCGCAAGCGCCTCGCCACGACCCCACGGAGCTTCCCATCATGCCTTCCGCACGCGACGCCCGCGTCACCATGCCACCTTCGACGAGCGCCTCCTCCCCGCAGGGCGTCCGTGAGGTGTCGCCCCGTGAGGTTCAGGCGTGGAGTCGGGCCGGCGACGTTCTCATCGTCGACGTGCGCGAGCCTGACGAGCACCGCCGCGAGCGGATCGCCGGCGCCACGCTTGTGCCGCTCTCGCGATTCGAGGCCAGCGCACTTGGGCCAGCCGTGAAGCCCGGGCAGCGCATCGTCCTTCACTGTCGCGGAGGCGCCCGATCGGCGGATGCCGCTCGGCGCTGTGCGGCCCTCGCTCAAAGCGGCATCGAAGTGCTGAGCATGCGCGGTGGCCTCGAAGCCTGGAAGCAGGAGCAACTCCCAGTCGAGGTGGATCGCTCGGTGGCGCGGCTCAGCATCCTCCGACAGGTGCAGTTGACAATCGGCATCGTGCTGCTCGCAGGAGCTGCGCTCGCCTGGTTCGGCCACCCGGCGTTCATCGCCATTCACGCGTTCGTGGCCGTGGGTCTCATCGTCGCGGGAGCCACCGGGACCTGCGCCCTCGCATCGCTCTTCGGCGTGATGCCGTGGAACCGCGGCGGTTCGCGATGCTCCACCACGCGTCTTGCGTGAGTCCATGCACCAACGACGAATCACGAGTCACCAGTCACATTCACACTTCGAAGGAGATTCCCGATGCTTCCCGATGCCACCAGGTTCTACGAGAGCTGGCCCGCTGCCATGACCAAGGTCAAGAGTCGCGCTCCCGAGCTCGGCAAGGCCTTTGGTCCGTTCTTCCAGGGATTGATGAAGGAGAGCACCGAGGGCGGTCTCTCGGTCAAGCACAAGGAGCTGATTGCCATGGCAATCGGCGTGGCAGTCCGCTGCGATGCGTGCATCTACACCCATGTCGAGAAGTGCCTCAAGGCCGGAGCCACACCGACTGAAGTGATGGACGCCGCAGGCGTGGCGGTCATGATGGGCGGTGGACCTGCGTATACCTGCACCTCGCTGGTCGCTGCGGCGCTCGAGCACTTCGAGCAGGTTGGCGCAGCGGTCTGAACCGAGCGTGACGTGTTCCTTCGAAGGAGTCGAGTTCCCATGCATCCATTCTCTGCGACCCGCCGTGCTCTCCTGCAGTTCACCGCCACCTCGTCGATCCTGGCGGGGGGAGTCCTCGCTTCATGTGCCGCGCCGAAGGACACCGCGGCGGCCGATGCCGGATCCTCCGGGAGCCCGACGCCGGCGGTGGGCGAAGTGGCGGCCCAGCCAGGCTCGCTCGAGTACGACCGCAACCAGTGGCTCGAGCTCCTCGCCGCGAACAGCGGCATCCGGCGCACCGTCCGGTTCAGCGAGCAGGGCGTGGACGCCACCACCGAATCGGATGACCCGAAGATTGCGGCGAAGATCATCGAGCACGCCCAGGCCATGCAGGCACGGATGCGGACAGGGGCGCGGGTTCGCGGCTGGGATCCGGTCTTCGTCGACCTCTTCAACAAGCACGAGGTCGTGAAGCTCGAGGTCACGCCCACCGAGCGCGGCGTCACCATCGTCGAGCGCAGCAGCGACGCCGAAGCAGTCCGGCTGCTGCATGCGCACGCCCTGGGTGTGAACGAGTTCGTGCGCTCCGGGATGAAGGCTGCGAGGCGTCCAACCACGCGTCTGGTCGAGGGGGATCCCGTTCCCATCGATGAAGTCGCCATCGGTGGAGTGTCGCAGCGCTTCCTGGTCGGCCAGCCCACTGCGGCGCAGAGTGCCCTCCTCAAGCGCGACGGTGTGGGGATGGTCATCAATTACCGACCCGCACGCGAGAACCCCAAGTACGACGAGCAGGCGGCGGTCACCGCTGCCGGCATGGACTATCGCACTCTGCCTTACGCCAGCCCCGCCGAGCTGACCGACGAACTCTTCGACTCGACCCGGTCGGCGCTGCGGGAGGCGGCGAAGGAGGGTGAAGTGGTCGCCCTCCACTGTCGCAGCGGCAGCCGCTCCAGCACCGCGTGGGTCGGCTATCGAGTGCTCGACCAGAACATTCCAATCGACCAGGCCATCGCTGAAGCGCGGGTGCTCCAGATGCGCGGACCGGAGATGGAGGCGAAGGCCCGCGAGTACGTCGAGCGCCGTCGATCCATCCTCAATCCGGGCGGCTGAGCGGATCGCTGAGGTCAGGTCTTGCGCCGTGCGGCTCCCCGTGCGGCTCCGGGCGAGCCCTTGACCGGCGGTCGCCCGCGACGCGGGGTGCTGCGCTGCCCTCCAGCAGAATGGGGGGCGGAACCGGCAGCAGAACGGGCCTCGGCCAGATCGCGCTGGCGAATGGCGCGAAGGACGGCATCGCGCAGTCGGCGCGGCAGTGATCCGGCTGCCATCGCGGCGCATGCGTCCTGCACCAGATCGAACTCGCGGAAGACGGCGCGGCAGCGGGCGCAGAGTTCGGCCTGCGGAACCTTGAAGCCGGCGGCCACTCCTCCGCGGTCCATCGCCGCCATCTTGGCCTTGAGCAGATCGAGGCAGACCTGCTTCTCGAAGATCGGTCGAGGGGCGTCGACTGTCGCGGCGCCGGCGATCATCGCCTTGCGCAGAGCAAGCCGCCCTCGGTGAAGACGGGTCTTGATCGTGTTCTCCGCCAGGCCCAGTGCGCTGGCGACATCCTCGACGCGGATGCCAAGCACCTCCTTCATCACCAGCGGCACGCGCAGGTGCTCGGGAAGGCGGGCGATCGCGCCCTGCACTCGGGCAATCGACTCCGCCCGTTCGCTCTCGTCTTCGCCGCCCTCGGGTGCCGCGGCGATCGCCATCACGGTCGTCTCGCGCCACGGCAGAAGCTGCGACATTGCCGGCATGCGTCGGTCGATGCCGCCCTTGCGCCGCAGCCGCGGCTTGCACGAGCGAGCGGCGATGGCGTAGAGCCACGTCCCCGGATCGGAGTCGCCTCTGAAGGTGTGCCATTTGCGAAACGCCTGAAGAAACGCCTCCTGAACCATGTCGTCGGCGTCGGCGCGGTTGCCGCACATCCGCATCGCCAGACCGTGAAGCATCGCACCATGGCGCTCGAGGAGGATGGGAATGGCCTCCGATGCGGGAACGTTCGGGCCGACCGTCGGCGGTGCGGCGGGCGGCCGCTGGGCGGTGGTGCCTCGACGAACGGGTGCATGGGTGGACGTGGCGCGACGAAGAGTCATGGGGCTGAGGAGAGGGTATCGAAGGAGGCCCACTCGAGAGCCTCACGCGGTACCGTTTGGCCCGTGATCCTCGCCCAACTGCTGCTCGTCGTCATCTCCGCGTCGTCATCGCCATCTGCCGCGGCGGTGTCGCCGTCGACTCCACCTGCGGCGACTCCACCTGCGGGGAATGCAGCGCATGTCCCTTCGTCCAATGACGTGGACCACCAGGCGCCGCTCTCGAAGTCTGCGGCGGCGACCGTCGCTCGCGAGCTGGGCGACGCCCGCGTCGAACGGCTGCGCCGCGAACGCGCCGCGGAGATGGAGGCCAAGGTCGTCGAGGTGTCGGGCGCCCGCATGCCGTATGCGACGACCGTCTTCGGCGAGGCTCCCGAGCGCGGACGAAGCCTGTGGATCTCGCTCCATGGCGGCGGCGGCGCTCCTGCGGGGGTGAACGACAGTCAGTGGGAGAATCAGAAGCGGCTCTACCGGCTCTCCGAGGGGATCTATCTCGCGCCGCGGGCTCCTTTTAACGCGTGGAACATGTGGCACCAGCCGCCGATCGATGCCCTGTTCGATCGAGTGATCGAGAACTTCATCGCCTTCGAAGGCGTCGATCCCGATCGCGTCTACGTCCTCGGCTACAGCGCAGGTGGCGACGGTGTCTTCCAGCTCGGCCCGCGCATGGCCGATCGCTGGGCCGCGGCCGCGATGATGGCCGGCCATCCCGGCGACGCCAGGCCCGACGGCCTGCGCAACATCGGCTTCGCCCTTCACACCGGGGCCAACGATTCGGCGTACGACCGCAACAGCCACGCGGTGAAGTGGGGCGAGGCGCTCGACGAGCTCGAGCGGAAGGACCCGGGCGGCTACGTGCATCAGGTCGAAGTGCACGAAGGCAAGGGCCACTGGATGGATGGTGCCGATCGGGTTGCGATTCCATGGATGGCCGGCTTCACCCGCGACCTCCGGGCGTCGAAGATCGTCTGGGTGCAGGACGACGTGACCCACCGGCGCTTTGCGTGGCTTGCGGTCGATGCACCGGTCGCCGGGGCGCGGATCGTCGTTGCCCGTGAAGGGCAGCGCATCACCATCCGCGAGGCTCCGCCGTCGACAGCGCTGCGCATTCGACTCGACGACGAGATGCTCGACCTCGACGCCGAGGTGGTGGTGAGTCAGGGCGGAGTCGAGCTCTTCCGGGGGATGGTCCCACGCCGCCGCGAGGTGCTCGAGCGCACGCTCGAGGAACGCGGCGATCCGCGCGGAGTGTTCAGCGCGGAAGTGGTGGTGACGACAGGGGAGGAGTCGGCTGCGCCGACGGGGCCGTCGGCTGGCGCCGACTCCTGAGGTGTGCCGCCGGCGCGGCACCTTTCTTCGCTCGGCACGATCGACGCGGCGCTGGCTGCGCCAGCGTGGTCGATCGAGCCGAGCGGTTCTTTTGCTTTGTGTTGGTTTTGTTGGGGGGGGGGCCGTCGGCAGAGTCCGTGCGGACGAGGCCATCACAGACACCGCGCAGCGTCGCAACCCCGCGCACGCGTCAGTTGTGCAACCCGCTCCTCTTTCCTCATTCCTCTTTCCTCATCCCTCATTCCTCATCCCTCATTCCTCATTCCTCGTCCCTCATCCCTCTCTCCCGCCACTCGCCGCGACCTGCTTCGGGCGCAGTTTCGCCACTTCCGCGATTCCCTGCCTGGCGTAGTCGATTGCTTCGCCGATGATCCGCAGCGACTCGGCCGGGGCGTGGAAGCCCATCGAATTCTCGGCATTGATGAAGTCGGCGCGCCACTGGGCCTTGCGATGGAGCGCCCGGGCGGACTGGAGCTCCGCGTCGGTGGCCCCCGCCTCGCGGGCATCGCGGATGGCCAGGATCAGTTCGACCACGGCGATCTCGGCGCGATCGAGATGGGCCTTGGTACGCGACTGGATCTGGTCGACGCGAGACTGGATCTCGCTCTCGGTGTAGTTGTGGCAGGTCTGGCAGGAGAGGTTCACATGGGCCATCGGGGTCTGCACCTGATGGTCGGTGAATTTCATCGCCCCTTCGCGCATGTACGGCATGTGGCAGTCGGCGCACGACACGCCGCTGCGGGCGTGGATGCCCTGGCTCCAGAGTTCGAACTCGGGGTGCTGGGCCTTGAGCACCCTGGTGCCGGAGTCGGCATGGGTCCAGTCGGCCCAGTCCACCTCGTCGTAATAGGCCTCCATCTGCTCCATCTTGAGGCCCCTGAGCCAGGGGAAGGTCAGTCGCTTCTGGTCGCCCTTGAAGTAGTACTCGACATGGCACTGGGCGCAGGAAAGCGAACGCATCTCCTGGCGGCCGGCGAGTTCGTTGGCGTCGTACGGCGTGGCTCGATTGCCGCGGCGCCACTTCTCGATGCTCGGCAGATGCGGGAGCGGTTCGTTCGACGCGGCGAGGGCGGCGATGCCTTCCATGAACGCGGGACGGGTGATGCGAAGCCGCATCGAGTCGGGATCGTGACAGTCGAGACAGGTGACCGGGTGGCTCACCAGGGCGGTGGCGTCGGCGTAGCTCAGTTGATTCACATGCTCCCAGCCGGCGAAGAGCTGCTCCAGACCGGTCTCGGAATGAAGCGGGTCGGAGAGCGCTCCGGCAGCACCGTGTTCGAGTCCGGCTTCCCGATACGCAACGACGTTCGAGGCGTGGCAGTTCAGGCACGCCCCGGGCTGAGGTCGCTGCTTTACCCGCTCGGTGTCGCGCTGATCGTCGAGCATGAACGCGTGCCCGCGCCGTTCGCGATAGTCGATGGCGAAGGCATAGCCCTTGAACATCGTCTTGAGCCTGGGGTTCGACTCGAGCTTGGACTCGGCCTTGCCCTCGTCCGCCTTGCTCTCGCCGGCTCCGGTGTGAAGCGCATCCTCGGGCGGCCGCCCGTCGCTCCAGCGAAACCGGGCTTTGGCATTGTCGGCGGTGCGCTTGTACCCGTCGTACTGACGCGGGAAGTTCTTGCCCCACTCGGCCGGATCGATGGTGGTCTCGTCGATTGCGGCGATCCGCACGGCGGTGTGGCGACTCTCCTCCTTCCGCGTGCGAATGTTCTCGTAGAGCATCATGGCCACGACCGTGCCGGCGCCGAAGGCGATCGCAGCGACTGCGAAGACGGCGACGCGGGAAAAGGCGAGTCGTTGGCCGGGACGTCGAGAGCGGTTCAGGGTCATTGCGGGTGTTCCTCAGCGAGTCGGGCCGTGGGCCACGCCGGCATGGCAGTGGATGCAGTCGAGTCCGGCGGGATCGTCGTGGGCGACAGGCGTGTTGCCATGCGCCGCAAGTCGAATCTCCTGGGTCATGGCATCGTGACAGCGCACGCAATTGCCGATGACCACCTCGCGGCTGTATGGAGTGAGCCGGATGGGCTCGTGGAAGTCCTGGAAGGTGAAGCCCTTCGAATGGCGATAGCCATGCTCGGCCTTCACGTAGTACTTGTGAAGGAACGAATCGTGGGGCACGTGGCAGTCGTTGCAGGTGGCTCGGGCGTGATGCGAGCTCTTCCGCCATCCGTCGTACTGCTCATTCATGATGTGGCAGTTGACGCAGGCCGTCGGGTCGTCGGAGAGGTACGACGTGGCGCTGGCGTAGTGGGCGGTGTAGCCGACGGCTGCTGCGAAGGAGCCGACGAGGGCCCCCAGCACCGCGACAGCCAGCGAGGCACGGGCTACGCGGGCACGGCGAGTTGCAGGTTGCTGGGAAGTGCTCTCCGGCTCGGCCATGGAGGGCACTCTACTGGGACGAACCGGACATGTCGCCGCGAAGGATGGGGCGATCGGTGGCCGAGAATGCGACTCTGGGGTCTGCTTTGCGGAGCACGAATTCGTGCGAGGCTGCATCGACCCGGACCTCCGCGAAGCGACCGCTGATTGACGCAAGGGCCAATTGACACGGCGCGGGTGACATCGTCCCTTGGACCGCCGAGCACCAGCTCGGCAGGATCTTCACGCGTCCGGCATTCGAGCGCCTCGCGGACGCGTCTCGGAGTGCCATCGCATCGCGCCCAGGCGGTTGAGTGACACGGAGATCACGGAGCACGAATTCGTGCGAGGCTGCATCGACCCGGACCTCCGCGAAGCGACCGCTGATTGACGCAAGGGCCAATTGACACGGCGCGGGTGACATCGCCCCTTGGACCGCCGAGCACCAGCTCGGCAGGATCTTCACGCGTCCGGCATTCGAGCGCCTCGCGGACGCGTCTCGGAGTGCCATCGCATCGCGCCCAGGCGGTTGAGTGACACGGAGATCACGGAGGGCACGGAGAAGGGAATCAGCAATCAGGAATCAGCAGTGGGCTGCACGAGCGGGTGCGCCCGCGGAGTGGCTGCGTCGAGCGCGACGGCGGTGACGGGTACTCGTCGCTCCGCGGACGCTGCTCGCTGCGCGAGCGAAGGCGTGGCGCCCGCCGCGTTCGTCATTTGTACACCGACGACACTCGCGTGCCTTCTTCTCCGTGACCTCCGTGACCTCCGTGACACGGACCTCCTGCGGGCGACGGGACGGAATGCGCGTGCGATTCGTTGGGCACGCGACACTTCGGCCGAGCTGGAGCGCGGCGGACCAAAAGGGGCGGGGGGCGATGAGACGTCTGTGGACGAACGCACGGTCGGGCAAGGCCGACGGTGGCATCCACGGGTGTGCGACGGTGCTACGAGACCGTCCGACGAACGACGACCCTCACCCTCCGCCCGCTCCCGCGGCGCTTCGCTGGCGGGAGAGGGGATGGTCGCAAGCGCGGCCCGCGGAGCACGAGGGCACCACTCAGGCGCGTCGCACGAATCGAGTGAATCGCGCGAATCGCGCAAGTCCAGCCAGCAAAGCCCAACCACCCCGCCCACGCACTCAGTCGTGCAACCCGCTGCTGATTCCCAATTCCCAATTCCCAATTCCGACTCCCCATCTCCCCGCTCTCCACGGCGCGGGATGAACCGCGCCGTGGAAGGGGGAAGTGCGTGTTCGGAGTTCGCGGATTGGGGCGACCCAGCACCGGTGTCGCGCCTGCTCAGCGCAGACGGCGCCGGCCGCCGCAGAGCGCGGCGAGGCCGAGCAGCGGGAACGCTGCGGGAGCGGGGATGACTTCGATGGTCATCGAGTCGTAGATCATGCCCATCGGCGTCCCGGGGCCGACGTCCATGGTCCAGTTGAAGATGGTGAGGCCGGTGAAGTCGTAGGTTCCGACCGCGTCGAGGATGTCGAGCGAATCGAGCAGGCTTCCGCCGTACGTCGCATGGAAGGCCATGTCGGCGTTGGTGATGCTGGTGTCGAGCCCGCTGAGGTTGTCGACGTTCTCGGCGATGAAGAAGCCATCGACCGCCGGGTTGTTGTTGCGAAGGACGAAGTAGGGCACCTGACCGGCGGGGTAGGGGTTCTGGAGCGTGATGGCTCCGGCGCCGGCGGTGAAGCTCCACGAGGCCTTGTCGATCACGTAGCCGCGGGTCGGGTTGAAACCGCTGTTGACGAAGGTGTTCGAGTCGAGCAGGAAGCTCATCTTGGCGGCGGAACCCGAGGGCACGCCTGCGAGCGCTCCACTCGAGAAGAGGTTGAACTCGACCGTGCCCGAGACGGTGACCTTGACGATCGCCGCGTCGACCGAGGCGGCGAGCGCCGCCGCAGCGACCGCTGTGGAGACGAGTGACGTGATCAGCTTCATCGAAAACTCCCTTCGAATCATTCATCAACTGTCGGATGTCATCGCTGGCGGCGCGCCGTGAACGAGCAGCGCCCAGCGTCCGCCGAGAACAACTCGGCCGTGAGATCAGGAGGCACTCGCCGCACCCCTGCCAAACGCGGTGCACCCTTTGCCCGGAAGGGAGGAGATGGTCCTGTAATATCTTCTCTATGGAAAGAGTAACTCAAAGGTGTGAGGGTGAGATTCCGCGTCTCGAACCGACTGGACCGCTGCCCGCTCGCTGCCCTCGCGCTCGCCGCTCTATGCTGGCCCGTGCCCGCACCCGCCCCCGTCGCTCCGCGCCCCAAAGGCGCGACCGAAGACCTCCAGACGCTGTGGAAGCTCGCGGCGCTTGGCTTTCAGCTCGCGGCCGTCGTCGGCGCGTGCCTGCTGATCGGCTACTTCGTCGACCGCTGGCTGGGGACTTCCCCGCGCTGGACGTCGGTTGGCGGGATCGGGGGAATCGTGATTGGGATCGTCGATTTCGTCCGCACCGCGATCCGCCTCAATCGTCAGATGAACCGCAGCCCCCGCAACTGAACACCGCAACTGGACTCCAGCCGCTGAGCCTCAGGAGCCGACTCATGGCGCGCACTCGGCACCCGCCGGGGGTTCCGGCGGTACGTCAGCACAGCCCTTCGTCCTCGCCCTCCGGAGTCACCATGCACCGCGCCATCCTTCCGCTCTTCGCCGCGCTTCCGTGGGTCCTCGCCACCGCACTCGGCGCTGCTCTCGTCGCCTCCCCGCTGATGGCCTCGCCACCGCCGAAGACCAGGGTGCCGAACGAGGCACCATCGCCGGCGGCGCCGAAACCAGCGGGGGCATCGGCCGCCCCGAGCCCCATTCGCGTGCCGGTCGCCACGCTCTCGTTTCTTGCCGGTGCGTGGAAGGGACCGATGGGACCCGACACCGCCGAGGAGATCTGGTCGGCGCCGCGCGGGTCGAGCCTCATGGGGTGCTTCCGGTGGATCGACTCGACCGGGACCGCGAACATGTTCGAGATCCTCACCATCACCGAAGAGAAGGATGCGACGCGAATGCGCCTGCGGCACTTCTCGCCGACGCTGGTTGCCAAGGAGGCGGGGGAAACGCCGATGACCTTCGTCGCCACCGAGCATGCGGCGGCGCGGATTGTCTTCAGCGCCGAAAAGGACGCCGGCGGCATCGACCGCATCGTCTACGAGGTCGTGGCCGATGAACTCCGTATCGACGTCGAGTTCTCACCCCCGACCGGGGAGGCGAAGCCGAGGCAGCCGCTCAAGTTCAGGCTTCGTCAGAAGGCGTGAGCGGCTCGTTCGCAATCGCCGTGATTGGCACCTGCCCACTGGTATTCGGGCCTCGCTCCGGGGAGACTCGTCTGGCCGCACCGCGTCATCCGCCGCGAGCGGCATACGCCGGTGACCCCGGCGACTCGGGAGAATGAACAGAATGAACATGGGCTTGGGAATCGGACCTGATCGTGGATCCAGTTCGCGGCAAATCCGGGGCGTTGCGCCGTGCGGGGGCGCCGCCATGATCGCGGCATTCGGTCTGCTCGGCCTCACCGCCTTCGCTGTCGCGGCCGTCGATGGCCCCACGGCTCCGCCGGGAGTCACGATCGGCTCGGTGGTGGCGCCACCGCCCTCGGCTGCGCGGCACCATGACTGCGTGCCTGATGAGCTCGAGCGCCACGTGCGCCGCGAGGCGGATCGGAATCGTCTTCGACTTGGGTTGATCCCCTCCGCGCCCGCCGCCCAAGGAACTCCCGCGAGTGGCCCTCGAGGCGGGAGTCGTCTCGAGGATGCGGCAGGCGGGGGCATCGCCGGCGCCGAGCCGCCACCGGTCTATCCCTTCTATCCCATGGCCGGGATCCTGAACGCCGACATCATGAACGGTGGCTTCGTCGATCTCGATCCGACGCCCGACTCGTTCGACTACGCCTGTCGTCCGTACACCTACAACGGCCACCAGGGGACCGACACCGAGATCCGCAGCTTCGGCGAGCAGTTCGTCGGCGTGCCCGTCTTCGCAGCACGCGGCGGCATTGTGGTCTTCGCCCAGGACGGTTGGCCGGACACCAACCTCTCCGGCGGCGTGCAGGGCAACATCGTCGCCATCGATCACGGCGATGCAACGGAGAGCCAGTACTACCACCTCAAGAAGGACAGCGTGACCGTCGGCGTGGGCGAGACCGTGGTCGCAGGGCGGCAGATCGGCGCGGTCGGCTCGAGCGGCAACAGCTTCGGGCCGCATCTGCACTTCCAGACGATCCAGCTCGTCGGACAGAACTGGGAAGTCGTGGAGCCTTTCGCTGGTGCGTGCCGACCCGGCCCAAGCTGGTGGGAGGAGCAAGGTCCGCTCGACACCGACGCCCTCTTCCTCCACGACTTCGGCATCACCCGCACCAATCTCTTCACGCTGCCCAATCCCTGGTGGGAGCCGTGGCCGCTCCCGACCGATCCGCAGATTCAGCTCGACGACCCGATGGTGGTCTTCTGGTGGAGGGTCTTCAACTTCCCCGAAGACTGCCTCATTCGGGTGCGCTTTGAACGACCCAATGGATCGGTGGCATGGGACGGGCAGTGGAACTGGGGCAACCGAGAGACGTGGCGCATTCACAAGACGTGGTTCGGATTCGATCTCGCCCCGATGGGCCCGGTGGTCGGAACGTGGCGGCTGCTCTTCGAACTCGACGGCCAGGTGATGATCGACACGCCCTTCGAGGTGGTCGCGAGTGTCGACCCGAACTTCAACCGGGCGCCGGCGGCGGTTGAGCTCGAGTTCGCGCCCGCGAGCCCAGCCACCGACGATGTTCTCTTCTGTCGCGTCCTCACCAGCAGCGGCTATGAAGATCCCGACTGGGATCTGGTGCGCTACCGCTACCGCTGGTCGGTGAACGGGGCGATCGTGCGCGACGTCACCACGGCGGCGCAGTCCGACGCGATCGCGGCGGGCACTGCGGCGACAGGTGCGGTGGTGGAGTGCACCGTCACCCCCAGCGATGGTGTGCTCGACGCCGCGGCGGCGACGCTGAGCGTGACCGTCGGCGGCGGAATGCCGGGCGATCTGAATGGCGACGGGGTCGTGAACGGCGCCGACCTCGGTCTCCTCCTGGCCGAGTGGGGCGCGTGCCCCAGGCCCGGCGAGTGTGCCGCCGACCTCGATGACGACGGCGTCGTCGGCGGTGCGGACCTCGGTCTCCTCCTCGCGGCATGGAGCAGTTGAGCTGCGGTCGGCCGCCACGTCCCGCGAACCACGGTGGAGTCGCGCCAGAGCAAGTCAGGTCCAGTTCGCCAGCGGCTCGCCCAGATCGGCGCCCTCGACGAGGCAGTGGTCATTTCATTTGGGGGCCGCCGCCCACGCGCTCGCGGTTCACGGGGTCCACGCCGTCAGGAGGAACCCGAGGTCCGCACCGCCCACGATTCCATCGCCGTCGAAGTCGCCGGCGGAGTCGGAGGTGCCCCACAGGACGAGCAGGCCTCCGAGGTCCGCACCGTTCACCACTCCGTCGCCGTTGAGGTCGGGCGAGGCGAAGCCGAATCCGCAGGTGAGCTTCAGCGTTCCCGTTCCAAAGTCATCGTCGTATCCGCCGACTCGGATCAGGTACGTGCCGCCGCTGACCACCGGAACAACCAACGTTGACGAGAAGCCTGCGCAGCCGATGGCATCGTCGTTGCAGCCGAGCAGGCGCTCGTCGGTCACCGGACACTCCCAGCCGGAGTAGACCGCGAGACGGGTGTCGAAGTCGGCGCTGCCGCAGGTGCTCACCGTGAGCACCTGGCTGCATGTGGCGATGTAGCGGTACCAGATGTCGGAACCGATCTGGGCGGTCCCGAAGGCCATGCACTCGGGGTGCGATGGTCCCTCGGTGGCCGCACCGATGGTGCAGAATTGAGTCTCGCCGTCAGTGATGAGCTGAGTCCAGAGGGCCCCGTCGCAGGTATCGCGGTACGGCTCGAGATCCAGGTTGATGAGTCCGGTTCCCTTCTGATTGCCAATCACCGCGTCGCGCCCACCCACCTGCAGGGAGTAGGTGTTGCCGGCGGTCACCGTGGTCGTGATCGATGGTCCTCCGAAGGGGCACTCGGGATCGACGGTGCTGCACTGCTTCACCGATCCGGCGCAGCCGGAGAAGGCCCCGTCGTAAAGGACGAGGGCGACGTCGAAATCGGTGGTGCCGCACAGGTCGATGGCGAGCGACCCGCTCTGACACGGGGTGAAGCGATACCAGAGGGCGTGCCCGATGGTGCCGGCACCGCCCTCGCAGTTGGCTGGAAGCGGAATTCCGCCGGAGGGGACGAGCATGGTGCTGAAGGGAGTTGCGCCTTCGTCGATTGGCAGCGCGGCCGTGCACGAGACGTTGGTCGGGGCGCACTGGAACTCGGCGAAGAGTGCGCACAGCGAGTCCCACTCGACGGAGCAGCAGGAGGGATGCTGGGCGCAGATGAGCTGGCAGCAGCTCACGACGTCGCAGCCGGCACCCGAGTGGGCGCTCATGCAGTCGCCGGCGCCCGGCCCGCAGTTGCAGATCGTGGTGCCCAGGATCGGGCAGGTGGGCTTGGTCTCGAGCGTCTCGAGCATGACCAGTTGAACCAACGGATCAAGCTCGAGGGCGATGTTGGCGAGTCCGCCGGGACAGCAGTGGCAGTAGCTCATGATCTCGCCCTGATCGGCGTAGATGCAGTTGTTGTCGGGATCCTGGCAGGCGGGAACGCCACAGGTCTCGGGTGTGTACGCGAGCGTGTGATTGCTCCCGAAGGTGTGACCGATCTCGTGGGCCGAGCCGATCAGGTCCCAGTTCTGAGGCGAGTTGCTCTCGAGCGGGTAGGGGAATCCGCCCTGCATGTCGCTGATGACTGAATAGGCCCAGGAGTCGCACGGGTAGCTCTGCCACGCGGTTCCGCCGCCGATGTTGCGACCACAGAGCATCTGCACCATGTCGCGCCCGAGCCATCCCATGTGCGTCACCCAGAATGCCCGAAGCTCGTCGAGCTGGCCGCCGGCGCCGGTGTTGTTCCACGGATCGCAGGGGTCATCCCAGAGCCGGATGTAGACCACGCGGAGACCAACATTGATCTCCCGCTGATAGATCTCGGAGACCGCGCCGAGCAGCAGTTGAACGTAGTTGAGCGCCGCCAGTTCATTGCCGCCGAAGATGTCCTCGAGGAACTCGTGATCGGTCTCGATGGCGATGTCGACCAGGTAGCAGCCCTCTGGGAGCGTGAGGTCGCCGGCGATGCCACCCTGCGCCGGGCCCGCCGGGGGACCACCGGTTGCGCCATTCGCCGGGGCCCCGGCGGTCGGTGGAATCTCGGCGATGTCGCAGGTAAACGGGGCCCACTCGATCGTCCCTTCAGGAAGATCCTCGAGGGCATAGACCACGGTTGCATCAGACCCTGCAGGCGGCGTGGCGATGATGATCCGCTTGCCCCCGCGGAGGATGACGCCCTGACTCCCGAGTGGCGACAGACCGAGATACGCCGAGGAGTTCGGATCGCCTTCGACCTGGCCCCGAAACTGGAGATTGTCGGGCGCGGGAAGCGGCTGTGACCTGGTCGAGCCGCTGCATCCGCGGGCCACTACCAGCGATCCCGCAGGCATTGGCAGCGACGAGCGCTGGAGCACCAGCGTGACGAGCTCGCCACCGCCGACCGGTACGTCGACGAGGCGCACCGCATCGAGGTTCTTCAGCATCGCATAGAGCCCGCTGTTGAGCGTCACCTTGACGACGGCGTCGCCGAGCGGGTCGTTCTTGCCACCCGGCGCAGAAGAGCTCGGTTGAAGCGGCGAGGGCAGCGTGGGAAGTTCGAAGGTCTGTCCAAAGGCGACTGTCGCCAGGCAGAGGGCGAGAGTCGCGGCAGTGCGAACGAAGGCGAGAGCGAGCATTGGTGGCTCCTTGGGTGGAGTGTTCCGACACGGTGGGAGGGGCGTGACGGTGGGTGCGGCGGGAGTACCCCGGGCCGACGGGCAATCGTCGCCGAGGGGGGACCCCTCTTGCCAAGGCGCACTCGGACCTCGATCCGCGCCACATCGGGCAATAAATTCAGTGGGTTTTCTCAGGCCCTCAGCCGACTCGCGAATCGCAGCCGAGCTCGATCGTCTGGCCCGGGCCCGGCCGGCGTCAGATGTTGGTCGGGTCCCCAGGCGTTCTGTTGAGGACCACCGCAGCCTTGACGAGGCGACGGGCAACCGTCGCGCTGAACACATCCGCCTCGCGCCGCGAAGAAGCGATCAGCCGAGCGAGCTTGGCAAGACCAACGGTGGTACGAGTGCGATCGGCGCGAGGAGCGGCCGCCCATGTGGAGCGAGGCGACGGTCGAGCCGAGTAGTCCGCCTCCTGCTGCACCCCAGCCCATCACGACACCGAGGAGCGTGTGATAGACCTCATCACTGAAGACTCGTGAGCCAATTCCATCGGCGAAGTTCCAGACGAAACCCGCGCCGAAGTATCCAAATGAAGGCGGTCATGACGCGACGGTGCATGGGGTGGGCGAGGGTGGAGATCGGCCCGCCGGGGCGCGGCCGGGGCTGACCGTTGGCGTGGGGCCTTGTGCGGGAGCGGCGCCGAGGGGTTCTCGCGGGTGTGCGATCGGTCGACGGTCGGTTGATCGAGAAGGTTCTGTCCAGCCGTAGCCGACCCGGGGAGGGTGGCGAGGATCGCGAAACATCCCCCACCCTGATGCCATGGAAACGCAGCGATAGAGCGTTGTTTCACAGGATGCTATACTTTCACCACTCGGTGAAAGCGTCACTCCAGTGAAACACTCTCAAAAGAACCTAGTTCCCAAGGTACGTGACTGGCTCGAAGCCATCGGGGACCGCACGGGTGCCTTCGTCGTCGACACGCCCGGCGAATCGAGAGACGTGACCGGTCCGTGGGATGAAGTGCTGACCATCCGACCTCACGGCTCTTCGCTCCCTCTGCGCGTCGTGGTGGAGTCGAGGGTGCGCCTTCACCCCCAGAACGCACTCGCAGTCGCGGCTCGGATTCGACTGGAGCCGCGGCCCAGGGGACCGCAGACGGTTGCGGTCGTCGCGGCTCGGTACATCTCTGACCGTGTCGCGGCGATCTGCCGCGAAGGCGGCATCGGCTACGTCGATGATGCGGGGAACTGTCACCTTGAGGCGCCGGGCCTCTACCTGCACATCGAGGGACAGCGAAATCCGACTCCCGACACCCGACCCGCAGAGAATCTGTTTGCGCCCAAGTCCAGCCGCATCGTGCGTGCACTCCTCGAATACCCGGCGCGGACATGGAAGGTGCAGGACCTCGCGCGGGAGGCGCGCGTGAGCATCGGACTCGCTTCGAGACTGAAGCACAAGCTGATCACAGAGGCGTTTGTGGAGACGTCACCGCAGGGCATCCGACTTCGCCAGCCGCAGCAGTTGCTCGATTCCTGGGTCAACGCATACGCCAACGCGGCACGGGCAGTCCCCGCGTACAGCATGGATGAGCCGCGAACGCTCGAGCGTCGAGTTGCGGAGTGGTGTCGGCAACACGGCACGCGGTACGCCCTGGCGGAGTTCTCCGCAGCGGCACGCTGGTCGCCCATGGTCCGCTACACGCGCCCGGCGATCTACCTCGAGGAGCCACGCTCCGGCGATGTGCTGAGACCTCTGATGCGTGACCTCGATCTGAAGGAGGTCGACTCGGGTCCCTCGGCGGTGCTGTGGGTTACCGACGATGAAGCGATCTTCTTCAACTCGGCGGAGCGCGATGGCGTGACCGTCGCGTCACCCCTCCAGACGTACCTCGACCTCGGCAAGAACCCGGCCCGGGGACAAGAAGCTGCATCGGAACTGCTCCAGAATCAGCTCCTTCCGCGGTTCGCGGAAGCGGGAGTGCGTTCACCATGACAGATCGCATCCCCAGCGACGAGGACTCGCAGGCTGGTCGCGCGGTGTTGATCGAAGTCCTGACGATCCTGGGAAAGTACCGGGACGGGATGGTGCTGATCGGTGGCTGGGTGCCGGATCTCCTCTTTCCGAACACCGGGCACATCGGGTCCTTTGACGTCGATATCGCGCTCGACGAACGAAAGATCTCGCCCGACGCCTACCGGTCGATCCGCCAACGGTTGGTCGCCGCGGGCTACGTCCAGGCTGCTCGTCACGCGGGTGTGTTCACGACGCATCTTGGAGACCACGCCGGCGGGATTACCGTCAAGCTTGATCTCGTGACAGGGGAGGAGCCGGAGGAGCGCCGTCAGGTGCTCGCGCCCTCGTTCAGGAGTTGAGCATTGGACGCCTCCGAGGTGTCGAGATTGCCTTCGAGCACGCGATCAACATCTCGATCACGGGGGCTCTGCCGTCGGGCGTCGAGAACACCGTCGTCGCGCGGATCGTGACCGTACCTGCATATCTCTGCCTCAAGGCATTCGCTCTGAACGAGCGACTGAAGGCGAAAGACGCATATGACGTCTACTTCTGTCTCAGGCAGTACGAAGGCGGGTCGGGCGCGCTCGCGAGGGACTGCCGCGGGCTGTTGACGCTGTCGCGAGGACACGAGGCGATGCTGATCCTCAAACAGAAGTTCGAGACGCTCAGGAGCGTCGGCCCGCAGTGGGCGGCAGATGTGGCCAGCGGACAGGGCGATGACCGCGAGCGTGTCAGCCGCGATGCGTACGAGCGGGCGCAGATCTTCGTCCGTGAGCTCGAACGGACGAATCGCTGATCGGGTGCCGAGCCATCGATCGGTCTGGGCGCTTCGGTGGCGCCAAGACCTCGCTGGCGAGTTGACGTCCACCGATCCTCGCCCGAACCTGCCGCGATGCCCCTCGCCCCCGAACCTTTTATACGGCTTCCGACCGTCGCGCTCCTGGCGGCGAGTGCGCTTGGCAGTGGGGCGGTGGTCGCGGTGGTCTGGGCGATTGGGCTGGGGGTCGGGCGACCCGACTTCGGACCCGCCGGACTTGTCGCTGGGCTCGTCGTCATCGGGGCCGCCTGGGTCAGCATCCTGATCACCGTGCCGTGGATGCCGAAGCCTGCGAGCACCGCCGGACTGGCGTGGATGGCCGGTTCCATGCTGCGCATGCTGGGTGCGGCGGGGATTGGCTTTTTGCTATACTCCGCCCCTTCATTCGGCGGGACGAGTGGTCCGGCCGTGGCAAGTTCAGCCTTTCTTCTCACGCTCGCGGCGGCTTTCTTCGCCGGTGTGCTGTGCGAAGTGGCGGTGATTGCCCGGCACGTCCTTCCTCCCTCGCAGGCGTGACGTGCCCCTGCGAACCGAATGGATTGGGTGGTTCCCTCGGGTCGACCCGAGACGGACCGCTCTCGGCTTTCTCTCATACGGCCTGGCCGTACGCGCTGGCCCGCTGCTCGGAGCGGTCGTTTCGCTCGGTCGCATGATCCCTCTCGCCGGAGTGCTCTCTGTGATGCTGCTCTCATTCGATGATCCCGCCGCCCCGCAGGGTGCTGCACACGCTGGTCATGACGACCACGCGGATCATGCGGATCATGCCGATCATGCGGATCATGCCGATCATGCGGATCATGCCGATCATGCGGATCATGCGGATCATGCCGATCATGCGGATCATGCCGATGATGGCCACGCCCACGTCTCGCAGCAGCCCACCGACCACGTCGTCGACAAGATCTTCAAGAGCGTCAACGGCAACGCCGTCCTGACCATGCACATGGTGACGATGCTCGTCGCCGCGGTGCTGGTGGTCCTGGTTCTCCGCCGCGCCGCTGCAGGAATTGCCACCGGACCGGAGTCGATGGGACACCGTCGCTTCGTCTCCCGGGGTCGGCTGGCGCAGTTCTTCGAGTCCGTGATCGTCTATCTCAAGGACGAGATGATCACGCCGATTCTCGGTGAGCAGAACGCCCGGCGGTATCTCCCGTTCCTGCTGACGACCTTCTTCTTCATCTGGTTCAACAACCTCCTCGGTCTGCTCCCGCTGCTGTCTGTGCAGCATCTCGTGGGCGGCTGGGGGTGGGGCAACTGGCACTGGGCGGTCGTCGGTGGCACCGCCACCGGCAACATCTCGGTGACCGCGGCTCTGGCGGTGATTGCCTTCGTGGCGATTCAGATTCACGCCTTCCGCGACCTCGGCGTCGGCGGCTGGGCCAAGCACCTGCTGGGCGGGGCCCCGTGGTGGCTGGCGCCTCTGATGGTGCCGGTCGAACTGGTCGGCATGATCATCAAGCCGAGCGCTCTGGCGATTCGACTCTTCGCCAACATGCTCGCCGGCCACACTCTGATGTCCACCGTCCTGCTCTTTGCCTACATGGCCCTGGGCAACGGACTCGGCTGGCTTTTCAGCGGTGGCATCGGGCTTGTCGCCACCGTCGTCGGCATCGCCCTCATGTTCCTCGAGATCTTCGTGGCCACGCTCCAGGCCTTCGTCTTCATGTTCCTGACGACCGTGTTTCTCAGCCTGATGAGCCATCACGACGAGGAGCACGAGCACGCCGAAGAGCACGCTTCCGACCATGCTCACGGGTCTGGTCACGAACCCGTTCCGGCCCACTGACCAACCGCCAGTTTCGACTGGCTCGCGACCGACAGCTTCGTTCGTTTCACGTTCCGTTCCAACCGCCGCGACCCGCGGCAGCAACTCGAACCCCCTTTTTGACTCTGGAGTCTCAGATCTCATGCGCAACCTGCTCACCCTCGTCGCCCTGACCTTCGTGGGCGTCACTGTTCTTGCCACCGAGCCCGCTCTCGCCCAGGACGCCGCCGAAACGGCCGTCAAGACCGCTCGCGGTTGGGGTGCAGGCCTCGGCATCGGCCTCGGCGCCGGCCTGGCCGCAGGTCTCGCCGTGATCGGCGCCGGTCTCGGCATCGGTCGCATCGGTGGCAGCGCGGTGGAGTCGATCGCCCGCCAGCCCGAGATGGCCGGCCGCATCTTCGTCAACATGATTCTCGCGGCCGCGCTGATCGAGGGCGTCGCCCTCTTCGCAGTCGTCGTCGGCTTCCTCGGCATGGGCCAGGCCAACGGCGCCTGATCGATTGGAGAGCCGCGCTCGGGTTGGAACGTCGTCTGCTGGCGGCGGACCGGATCGTGAGCGACGCCCACGTCGCCCCTCGGACCGTCCGCCGCCGGCAACACACCTGATCGGACTCGCACCGCCCCGCCATGGGCCGGACTCGAATCGAGGTCGTCCTCCGCAGTGCGGAGTCGACCAGCCTGAAAGGACCGCCTGATGTCCATGTCGATGATGATGCTCGCAGCCGATGCCGCTCAGCCCATGCAGTTCGAGTGGGTGCCCCACGTTCAGACGATCATCGTCTTTGTGGTGGTGCTGATGATTCTCTCCGCCATCGTCTGGCCGAAGATCACCTCCGGTCTCGACGCCCGCGAGGCCAAGATCCTCGGCGACCTCCGCGCCGCCGACGAGGCTCGCGAGCAGGCCAAGGCCGCGCTTGCCGACTACGAGCGCAGTCTGCAGCAGGCCCGTCAGGAAGCCGCCAAGGTGATTGCCCAGGCGCGGGCCGACGCCCAGGCCCTGTCCAACGAGCTGCGCACGCGAAACGAAGCCGAACTCGGCGAGATGAAGCAGCGGGCCATGCGGGAGATCCAGGCCGCGCAGTCGAGCGCCGTCTCCGAACTCCACGCCGAAGCCGCCAACCTCGCCGCGATGATGGCCCGCAAGATCCTCGGCCGCGAAGTGAACAGCGGTGACCAGCAGAAGCTGGTCGAAGAGTCGCTCCGCGAACTCGCGACCAGCAGGAGAGGTTGAGCGGTGGCCTTTCGAGCGCTCCGTTGGGCCGAGTATTCAGAGCGCTCCGTTCGGCCCTCCGGGCCGACACTCGCTCTCGTGAATCGGGTCCGTTACGACCAACGACATGAAGCCTCCCCAAGCCCCTCATTCCTCATTGCTCATTCCTGATCCCTCCTCCT
>Ga0163154_10003746_pt1 | contig 20695 bp, 10 predicted proteins | sample OliLakLV19MP9P1_FD_148649 | JGI IMG/M metagenome (GOLD analysis project Ga0163154, IMG submission 148649) | Freshwater microbial mat bacterial communities from Lake Vanda, McMurdo Dry Valleys, Antarctica - Oligotrophic Lake LV.19.MP9.P1 | ecosystem: Environmental > Aquatic > Freshwater > Lake >...
ATATCCACCTTGCCAAGCGCTGCAAGAAGCCCAAGCAATGCTGCCACCCACGCACGCCCCTCCAGCAATGCCCATAATGCGCCAAGCAACAGCAGCGCCGAGATCGGCTCGACCATCGCAATTGTTCCCATTTCGCGGAAATTCGGAAAGAACGCCAGCAATAACGCGGCGGTTACCCCGATCCGTTCGGAGAAGAAGCGCCTCCCAAACAGATAGGTCATAATCACTGTCGCACCAGCCGCCAATGGCACTACCAGCCGCAGCAGTGTAAATGAATGGGTCAAACCCCACGTCAATGCAAACAGCCCCAGATACACCGGCCCCCACCAAGGGTGCAGTGGGGTGGAACGGCCATTCGCCATACCAGCCGGGGCCAGTTCACGCGGGTTTGGCGCGAATCCATTGATCCGATCATAGGTATTCTCGGTATCCAACAAGAAGCGTGGCTGCTCAAGCAGATAGATACCCCATTGTAAGTTGCGCGGTGCATCAAAATACTCAGCACCCGTCAGCAGTTGTAGGCCAGCGTATTGGCTGGCGACCAGCATAATCAGCCAGAACCATGGCCTCCGAAACCAGCGCTTAGTTACATCAAGCTTCTTATCCATCGCATGCCCTCCAATATGCAGCTTCCGCGACCCCAGCCAGCCGAGCCCATCCAAACAGCGCTGCCCGTGCCTGTACCCCAGTTGCCAAACGTGTTTGCAATGCTGGGTCATTCAACAACGCAACAGTTGCTTGTGCAAACGCATCCGCATCGCCAGGATGCACCAGCACTCCGCTACGGCCATCCTCAAGATACTCGGCTACCTGCCCAACCCGGCTTGCCACAATTGGCAATCCCGCCGACATCAGTTCCAGCAGTTTTGCGAGGCCACGTGCCCGGTTGAGCAGTGTGTTTGCCATTGGTGCGAGCGCAATATCGGCCTGTGCCAATAATCCAGGAATATCCTGTGGCTCCACCCACCCTCGGTAATCGATCATACTAACCAGCTCTGCCTGTTCCATCCTGTGTAGAAACTCGCGCTCCTCGCCTCGTTCGCCGCGCCCGATCACCAGCACACGCACATCAGGCTGTAATGCCGCAATAGTTTTCAGGATCGCAACCAGGAACGTAACTTCAAATTCCCAGAAACGAGTGTACAACAGTAGTGTTTGCTGCTCTCCACCCGCCGCTGGCTGCCTCTGCTCCACTGCCTGCAATCGCTCAGTCCCATTCGGCAGGTAGAAGATCCGATCTTGGCCAACCCCAAACCCCAGCGCCTGGTGCTCAAGCGTTTTGCTCACCACCGTCATTGCTGCGGCGCGGCGCGGCAGATCTTGCTCCTGCCAGGCAAACAGCCATTTTGCCCAGATCGGGTAGGGCAGCAGATCATTCCAGCCACCCCAACCCTCCCAATCATCACTATCCAGCACCAATGGTATGTCAGAATGAAGCATCTGCGCCGCGAGCACGGCCAACCCGCCATACCCTTTTGGCTTGAACAGATGCAGCACATCTGGCTGAGCCGCCTGTGCTGCCTGTAGGAGCAGGAATGCTTGTTCGAGAACTGCTGTTGGGCCAGGTAGGCGTGTAAGAGTTGTATGAATAACGGTCACGCCATCCGAAACGATTCGCGTTCCAGCATCTTCGGGGTTTTGAACAGGTGGTGCCACAATTGTAACCCGATGCCCACGTTTACATAATTGGCTGGCAAGTGGAAGCATGCGCGCCGAGAGCGTTCCCTTTGGGCGAATCCCAAATGGCGCAATCATCGCAATCGAAAGAGACGTGCCGATCATCAAGCTGAACCGATCTGATCACTGGCTATCTGGCGTACAAGCCATACGAGTAGCCCGAAAAAGAATAGCAACCCATACAATGCCGGAGAGAGCAATAATATCCCCCAACCAGTATGCACCATAGTATAGAATGGCGTCCCCACCGACCAACCAGCCGGTATACAGGCCAATGTGCTAGCAATCACAAGTTGCCTCCGTAGGGCCGGGTTTGGTTGCTGTTCCAAACAATGCACAAGCGCCAATACTGGTAAAAGCAGTGCTATCAGATTATAGACACCATTGACTGGCGAGATCAGCAGCATACCACACAGATACACACAGAATCGCAGGAGCTGAACCTCCTGACCACTAGCACCACGCTTTACCCATATACATCCAGCCAGAACAATCAGGCTGCATCCTGCTGCCAATACCCAGGCCAGAGCAGGTGCATTGAATAGCGCAATAGCATACGTACTTGGCACGAGCAATCGCTGCCAGAAACCAACCAACGAGATATTAAATTCAGCTGCATATGGATAAAAGCCGCCAAGCAATACCTTGCGAACATAGGCCTGGTATGGTTGAATGCCATGAAGTGCAAGGCCAACGATGCCAATCAGGCTGGCCGAACCAAGCGCCCACCAGGCTACCAAACGTGGGCCATGGCGTATATAAAACAGCCCAATGAACGCCGGGTAGAGCTTGATCATTCCTGCAATTGCCAATAGCCCTCCTGCTATGCGGCTTCGTTGGGGTGCCAACGCAAACCCGCCGACCATCAGTAGCGTTAGCAGAATACTAACCTGCCCAAGTTGCAGACTCAAGCGGGTTGGTGGTGCCAGCACCATCGCCAGTGCCACAACGCCCCAATAGCGCCGCGCCAATACAGATCGGCTTACCCGAATGCAGATAATGAGTAGCAGCGCGAGCATCAACAGGTTCAGCACAAACCAGATTCGGAGTGCTGTTACCAGTGGCAGCAACGCCAGCGGTAGCAGAAGATAGGCAAGCAGCGGTGGGTACGGGAACGATGGTGCAGTAATCGGCTGGCCCGGTTCTGGTGTTGTAGTATATATATCACCCTGAGTAAGAAAATTTCGCCCTGCCTGCCAATATTGCTTGAAATCATCGACATTTGGCGTGAGCGTTGCACCAATCAATACAATCCAGATCAGGGTCAGCGCTACTGCCAAACCATTGATCAAACGCACCCGTTGAAACATATCTACCTCATCCGTATCCCGCATCGAGATGGCAAGCTCAGGCCCACGAGAGCGATAGTACTATAGACATCTTCCCCCTGAAGTCCCGCCTACCCGTGTTGACGGTATGTAGACCATCGTGTACAATAATACAGCGTTCTAGGCAAGAATCTGCATGCCTTTCACCTCCTAGATCCCGTAAGGAGCCGGCCAATGCCAGACGAGCGTGGCAACGCGAGTGAACTTGAGCCGCGATTCTATCCAAATCTCATTGCACGCCTCTACCTCATGAGTCTTGAGGATGTAATGGGGCGAAACGGCGTTAACGCGCTGTTGAACCTGGCCGGCACTCGCCACCTGGTCAACAACTATCCACCGAACAATCTTAAGCGTGAGTTTCCGTTCGTCGATCTTGCGGCGATCTCAAAATCGACCGACACGATGTACGGTCCACGCGGCGCACGTGGTATGGAACTACGTGCTGGTCGGTATGCATTTAACTTGGGTCTCAAAGAGTTTGGCCCGCTGTTGGGTATGGCCGATCTTGCACTCAAGTTAATGCCGATGACGATGAAGATGAAGATTGTGTTGAACGCCACTGCCCAAACGTTCGACCGCTTCAGCGATCAGCCGTCAAAGGTGGAGGAGCGCAAAGGGCAGTTCCTCTACATTATCGACAAATGTCCGATCTGTTGGGGCCGCAAGACGGAACGACCATCCGGGCATCTTGCACAGGGTATCCTTGAAGAGGCACTAACCTGGGTTACTGGCGGTCATACCTTCCATATCGACCAAACCGACTGCCAAGGGATGGGGCACAAGCAGTGTATTTTCGCCGTCAATAAGGATCCAGTCGATTAGCTTTAAGCTCATCTGGAAGCTGTTGGCGCTTGTGCTATCGTGCGTAATGCGACTGTAATCTCGAAGCCTTGAGATAGCACGTCGCTATTCTGTATAGTAAAGGGGCAAAAGCCCCGGGAGGAGGTCCATTTAGGACGGATCGCCTGCGGCCAATAGAGCGGGGAACCCAACTATGAAGCGTGTCGTCATTCGTGAGCGTACCGTCATACCCCCTTTCAGTGAGCCAGCGCGCGATCTCCGGATCCTGAACAAGCCGCTCTGGTTGCTTCAGCGCGACTTGCTTTCGCAGCATTGTCGTGGTGCCCTTGAGGTGGATGCGCTCACCGAAATCCCTGAGGGCAACGAAGAACTGCTTGTATACCGCGATAATCTGTTCTTTAACCAACTCCTCATCGATACATTCATTCAGCAAGCGAAGGCGAGTGGCCGTGCTTGCCAGATAGCGTTTACTGTTGATGACAAGTCGATTATTCGCCATGCCATACACCTTCAAGAGGGCATTCGTCTTGATCGTCGGCATGGCGTCTATGTTGCGGATCTCTTCTATTACCCACATGGAGTGAGTGAAGAGCCTCAACCACTTGTTATCGACACTGCTTCTCGCGAGATGGGCTACTATCACATTCCCAACTATATGGCCAAAGCTGGCGATCTGGTGTATCAGATCCCACTCCGGGCGTTTCTTTCAATTGAGAACTGGGTGCATGTCTTTCTGGCGAACTCACCATTTGGTGTGTTCGCCATTGGCCGTGCCCACGAACAATTGGTTGAGGAAAACTGGAAAGAGAAAATCGCCGTGAGCCTTTCCACGCTTGCTGATCGATTTAATCCTTTTGGTGATCGCTGGCGGAATCATTTTCTGGCGAGCTCACGGCTTGTGAAGGTTGGCAAGAATTGTTCGATCGACCCGACTGCAACTATTCATGGCCCAACGGTGATCGGGAACAATGTCACGATTGGAGCTGGCGTCACAATCACCAATAGCCTGATTGGCGATAATGTCACAATTCAGCAGGGCGCACAGGTGATGCTAAGTGTGGTGAGTGATCGCTGCTTTTTGCCATGGAATGCGGCACTATTCATGACGACTCTGATGGACAACTCGATGGTTGCTCAACTAAGTTGCCTGCAGATGTGTGTTGTGGGGCGTAATACGTTTATTGGAGCTGGGAATATTTTCACCGATTTTAACCTTTCTGGTAAGCCACTGAAGACATATCATCGATGGAAGAATAGTGGGCAGCCAACATTGGAAGAAGTTGGTCTGCCGGTGATTGGCTCGGCAATCGGCCATAATGTTCGAATTGGCAGCGGGTTTGTCTTCTACCCAGCCAGGATGATTGGTTCAAATACAACGCTTATCTATGCTGCACCCGATACGGCCATTGGCCATAATATTAATGTTCATCATGGTGAGCAGCCAGAGTTCGATGAACAAGAGGAGCTAGGGCGAGCTGTTTACTTTTGGCCTCACCAGGTTGAGTGGCCAAACGATGATCCGTCCAACGCACCGATCAATCCGATCATGCGCTCTATCACCTCGTTGGCTCGTACACGGTACTAGGGAGGTCTATCCGTGATAAAAGAGAAGATTCTGGTGGTCGAGGATGCCCCAGACATTTCAAGCCTGCTTAAAATATATTTCACATCGCAGGGCTATGAGGTTATGACAGCCATGCGCGGCCAGATAGCCCTTGAGATCTGCCGCAAGACACCACCAAACCTGGCATTGCTTGATGTCAATCTTCCAGATATGGAAGGCTACGATATTGGCAAGGCGCTACGCCAGAGTGCCCGTACGCGCCACATTCCAATTATCTTCCTAACGGCTCGTGGCGAAAAACAGGATCGGTTGAAGGGCCTTGGTGAAGTGCAGGCCGAATATTATCTTGTTAAACCATTTGATATTGAAGAGGTTCATACTATTGTCAAAGCTGCGCTTGATCGGGCACGCCAGAAGAACCTGACGCATCCGGTGACGAATGTTCCAACTGGTGAGATTATCAGCGATCAGTATCGCTCGTTGCTCAACAGTAGCGGATGGGCGCTGGCGGTCATTCATATCAATGGCTTCGATACCTTTACACAGGCCTATGGCGCTGTTGTCGGTGAGGATGTCCTCAAGTTTATGGCAATTATGTTGGGTGAAGTGGTCAATGAATTAGGCCGACCAGAGGATTTTATTGGTCAGATGGTTGTTGGCGCTGCATTTGTGGTGACATCAACGCCAGAGCTTATGCCAGCGATCGTCAACAAATTGTGCGAGCGCTTTGATGCCGAGATTGGCCTACACTATAACTATCGTGATCGGCGGAATGGCCATATTACGGTATCGGATGATCAGGGGCAGTTGCGCCAGGCAGCGTTGATGTCGCTTTCAATTGGCGTGCTGACGAATGCTGATGGACCGTTCTACGATATCCGCCAGTTGAGCGAGACAGCCGAAGAAGTGCGTCAGCGTGCCCTAACCGAGGCACGTGAGCAGGGCCGAAAAAGCCATGTACGCAATGGCCGCACCTGATTTGATCGACCAATTCCAGATGCCAACACAGCAACGATCTGACCAGTTTATCGTATTGCTCTGGTCGGTCAGACACAGGGAAGCGCAGGTCTCTCGCAATGGAAACGAGCGTTGTCGCAACACCACTGGTACGTGCCTGGAATATTCTGGCCGAACTTGCGGCATATGGGAAGCGTGATGAATTTGCGGTTGATCCGGGCGAGCTTGCCCGGGCGATTGCGGATCTGATTGCGACATCACTCGCCTGCCCGTGGGGCCTTGTTGTACTGTCTGATGGAACACGAGACGAAACAGCGGGCTGGGGGCTGGAACCGCAGGAAATGACCCGTTTCGCAAATGGCGATGGTGTAAATCTCCCTGACGACACCGTAGAGATTCGTTTTGAGCATAATGGGCAGCCTGCCGGATTATTATTGCTTGGCGTCCATTCCGAGGCACGTGAGGCAGCCAGCCCGCCCTTCCTCGCGGCACTTCGCAATCAGATTGAGCTGCTGATCAATATCCAGCGCCGCACAGCTCAAACCAGCATTGGTGAACAGCGCCGTACCAGCGTTCTTTCCACACTCCAGGTGGTTGGGCAACAATTGAGTGTTGCCCAGAATGCCGATGTGCTGTTAACTGCGCTTATTGATGGCGTCGGTTCACTGGTTGGCTTCGATGCTGCCGAGATCTGCCTGTACCACCCGCAAAGCCAGAGTTTAGCAGTTGCGTTAACACGTGGGATTCGCCATCGTGGCGATTATTCGCGCACCCTGCGCTTGAGCGATGGCCTGGTTGGTTGGGTTGCACGCCAGCGCCGTTCATTGCGCCTGGCCGATATTCGCGATGCGCCAGTGCGCTCGCACATCCCATACCTGAGCAGCGGTACACATCCTCAAAGCTACTTTGGTATTCCTCTGCAATCGGATGATCGGCTGCTTGGCACGCTCGAACTGTTCAGCGAACGCCCCAGCCACTTTTCTGCCTCCGATGAACGCCTGATCGGGATTGCGGTATCCCAGGCTTCCCAATCGCTGGCTGGCATGCAACGCTATGAGGAATCGGATGAATTCCTGGCGAAGCGGATGCAGCAACTCAAGGCACTCCAGCGGATCAGCCGCGAGCTCACCGCAACGCTGTATCTGCATAATATTCTTGGGTTTGCCCTCAGCGAGGCTCTACGGGCGACACATGCCGATACTGGCTATATTGCGTTGCGCGGCTATGAGGCAACCCAACAGTTCTATGATCTCGAACAGGAAGATGCGCTTGGCGTCACTCCGACACCGCAGATCTATATTGCCCTGCGCGAGGTTGAGGATACGCACGCGATGCGCGTCATCGCGGCAGATGGCTATACGCCCGATGAATCACGGCGCTTGCTCAATCACTCGCTCCAGGGCAGCAAGACGATTGCAATGGACACGGTGAATGAGGGCGAAGCACAGATAGTTGATGAAATTCATGGCGATGACCGCCCGCGTGGTGTTGGGCCTACAGCAGCTTCTGCACTAGCCGTGCCAATCTATTATGAAGCCCAGGTGATCGGTGTTGTCAACCTGCACAGCCAGGTGCCATTTACGTTTGATCGCGATGCGATTGAGTTTGTGCGTGCCGTTGGTGATCTAATCGCACTCGCGATCGGCAATGAGCAACGCTGGACGGAGCAACGCCGCCAGCGCGATCTGCTCCAGCAGCGGGCCAATACACTCAATGAAGTGCTGCGCATCGGCCAGGAATTGCGGGCGGATCGCTCACTTGAGGATGTTCTTGAGCAGATCGCCTTTAGTATTATCGAAACAGCAGGGTTTCGAGCGGTTGTGTTCTATTTGGCTGATCACGATGAGCGGACAATGCGGGTGCATACCGGTGCTGGGCTGCCGCTGACGGAAATCGAGCGCCTGCGCCGTGTGTACTTTCCGATTCCAACAGCAGAAGGATTGCTCGATTTGCAATTTCAGATCGGGCGCTGCTTCTATATCCCTGGCCCGACGATGCGTGTTATTGCTCCTGGGTTGGATCTGATCGAGGGCGATGCAGCCAATAGCGATGATGGTTGGGAACGTGATGATGCCCTGTTTGTGCCGCTGTATAGCACCCGTGGGCAGTTGATCGGCCTGTTGGGTGCTGACGAACCATATGATCACCAGCGACCAACCCGCCGTTCGGTCGAATCGATCGAGATCTTTGCCGATCAAGCCGCAATTGCGATTGAGAATGCGAACCTGCTGCGTGAGGCGCGTACTCAGGCCGAACAGATGACAGCACTCTATCGCGCTAGTACATCGGCAGCGGCGACGCTTGATCTGGATGAGTTGCTTGAACAAACCTATCGTGAGGTGGAAGTCTATCTGGGTGTGCCATCGTTTATGTATGTTGCTGCCTATGATGCACAGCTTCACAATATACGCTTTGAGCTGTTCAAGCGTGAGGGTCAAACACTGGATCGGCTGCATAAGACGCAAAGTCCAAAACAGGGCTGGACAGGCTATATCATCGATAGTGGGATTGTCCTGCATATTCGTGATGCCTTTAATGAGCAGGAATTGCCAACCGTTCAGCCAATTATGCTTGGTGAGGAGATCCGTTCGTATATCGGAATCCCATTACGCAGCCAGGGCGAGACCATCGGCGTGCTCTCTGTGCAGAGTTTTGAGCCACACGCCTTCAGTGAGACGGATGTTCAGTTTCTTTCGACACTGGCTAACCAGCTTGCGGTAGCGCTCGAAAAGCTGCGCCTGTTCCGTGAGCGTGAGCGGCGCATTGAAGAACTCAATGTTATTAACCGAATCGGGCGCATTACCGCCGCAACACTCGATATTGAGCAGATGTTCACGCAGGTGTATGAATGCCTTGCTGGGTTTATTGCTATTGATGCATTCTATGCGATTGTCTATCAGGCCGAGCGCAATGAAATCTCAATGGCCCTGATGGTTGATGAGGGTCTTCACACATTTAATATTCGCAATGGCCCGCCGGATCCAGGCAGCCTGACGGCCTGGATTCTTCAGGATCGGAAACCATTGCGTTTTGCGGATCTACGGCTTGAGCAGGCGCAGGATGTGTTCCAACCGACCCCCTTTGGCAATGAGCAGCGTAGATCGGCGGCGTGGCTTGGCGTGCCGTTGCTGATTGGCGATGGCGGTGTTGTTGGCGTGCTTTCTATTCAGAGCTATACGGCGGATCTGTATGGTGAGCGTGAGCAATCGTTCCTAACGACAGTTGCTAATCAGGTAGCGCTTGGAGTTCAGAATGCGGTGCTGCTTGATCAGGCACGTTCGCAGGTTCGCCAACTGGCATTGATCAACCGTGTCTCGGCAACTGCTGCTGCAACACTTGAATTTGAGCAGGTTGCGATGGCGCAGGCAACCAATGCCGATAAAGCACGGCTGATCCTGTATGATCGCGCAAGCAGCACGGCGCAGCTTGTCTGGCAGGATCATGGCGATGTGAAGCGCTCGGATTTCAGCCTCGTGGGCCACCCACTTGTAGATTGGCTCGATACTCATCGTTCTATTTATTTCGCAAGCGATGCCCGCGTTGATCCAATGCTGGTATGGTGGCACGAAACATTTCGCGATCACGATGTTCAGTCGATGCTTGTTGTTCCGCTTGTCTCAAAGGAACAGGTGATTGGTGCGGTTCGGCTTGATTATATTGGCCGTCGGCATGATCCAAGCGAGCGAGAACTTGAGCTAAGCCTCACGATTGCTAATCAGACGGCCGTTGCGCTGGAGAATGCGCGCTTATTTGAGGAAACGCAGCTTGGCGCGGATCGGCTTCAGTATAAGGTTGGCGAACTTTCTGCTCTGCTGGAAGCTGCGCGAGTGCTGAGTTCCTCGCTTAAACCACTGGAAGTGCTCGACTCGCTGATGGATGTGGTAGGCCGCCAACTGCGGGTTGATACTGTCGCGCTCTGGCAGGAGAATAGTGAGCATCTGCTGCTGCCGGTTGCGATGATGGGCATTCCCAGGGAAGTTGCTCAGACGTTACAGGTGCCGGTGGGCACTGGCCTGACAGGGCGAGTTGCGGCGCTTGGTACGCCACTGGTTGTTGTCGATGTTGAGCATGATGGCAGTTCACTCTACCCGAACTTTAATCGGACGAATAAATATACCTCGTTTATGGGTGTGCCAGTTCGCTATCGAGATCGAACGATTGGCGTACTGAGCGTGATGACAATTGACACGCGAGCGTTTAACTCGGATGAGGTTCAGTTACTTGCCGGAATGGCCGATCAGGCGGCGGTTGCACTCGAGAATGCGCACCTCTTCGATGAGCGCGAGCAGCGCATCGCCGAACTGATGACGCTGAATCGCATTAGCCAGGCGATCAACGGAACCCTGGATGTCAACGAACTGCTGATGAAGCTGTTCCAGGGTATGGGCGAGGTTCTGGATACATCGCAAACATTTATTGCGCTCTACGATAACATGACCAGAGTGCTGAGCTTTCCTATTTTCACGCAAGATGGTATCGCGCAACGGAATGTCGCCAATAGGACACTTGATGCCAATGATGCAAAACTTTCCAGCCTGGTGATCAATGAGCGTCATTCGCTGTTGCTCTCGACGCAGGCGGAGGTTGATGCTATTTCCCAGGAACTACCAGAGCCTCGCGATAAGCAGATTGCATCGTGGCTTGGCGTACCGATTCTGCTGGGGAGCCGCGTGCTTGGTATTCTGAATGCCCAGAGCTATGATCCATATCGCTTTAATGAAGATCATCTACGCTTTCTCGAAACCGTTGCGAGCCAGGCTGCTACGGCACTTGGCAATGCGCGCCTATTCAGTGAACGTGAACGCCGCCTGCGTGAAGTGAGTGTTCTGCAGGAGATCGGCAGCGCGATTAACTCGACCCTGGATCTGCAAACGGTTCTGGAACGCCTGCATGCCCAGATCGGGCGCGTCGTTGATGTCGGTACATCGGCGGTTGTTCTGTATGATGCTGAACGCGATCTGATGGTCTATCCAATTGCCTATGATCTTGGGCAGCGAGTAGAGATTCCGCAGCTTCCACCACAGGGCGGTTCTGGATGGGTCATCCATCAGCGTCAACCCTTGTTGCTGCATACTGCCGAGGAATTCGATCTGCTCAACTATGGTGGACCGCACTATGGGGCGAGCGAAGCAACTGAGCAATCCTTCCTGATCGTGCCGATTCTTTCTGGTGAGGCGGTATTGGGTGTGCTCGATATTCAGAGCTATACTCCGTATGCCTTCAACCGTGATGATCTGCGTTTTATGGTGACGGTCGCAAGCCAGGCGGCTGTCGCCATCACGAATGCGCGCCTGTTCCAGGAGCGTGGCCGCAAGATCGACGAATTGGCAACCTTCAATAAGATCGGCCAGGAACTGAGTGCTGTTTCCTCACAGGAAGAACTGCTCGAAACGATCTACCGCCAGACGAGCCGTTTGCTTGATACCAAAAATTTCTATATTTCGATCTATGATTCACGGCGCGATGCTGTCACACTCCCGCTGGTGATTGAGGATGGAAAGCGCGTTGAGTTTCATAATTTCTATGTGCTTTCCGATACACTCACGGGGTATGTCATCCAGAACCGTTCGACGCTGCTGCTGAATCAGGATGTTGATGCTGAGATCCAAGCCCGCAATATCCATGCCCTTGAAAGCAATAATGATCCAAATGATCAGCCAAAATCTTGGTTGGGCGTGCCAATGATTGCTGCCGATAAGGTTGTCGGCACGATTGGTATTCAGAATACTGAGCGCGAACACGCCTATAGCGCTGATGATGTGCGCCTGCTGGAAACGATTGCCGCTTGGGGAGCGACAGCATTGGAAAATGCGCGCTTGCTGAGTGAAACACGCCAGAGCAATCGGGATCTGACGGCGCTGTATGATGTGAGTGTGGCACTGACCAGTTCGTTGCATCCGAGTGATATTCAGACGACTGCCGCAACGAGTGTGCTGGAGCTATTGCGTGCCGATGTTTGTATTGTTGTCCCACTCGATGCGCGCCGCCGACCATTAGCGCCAACGGTCGCTGATCATTCGGATGCGCCATTTGACAGCGAAATGTTTGTACAGCTATCAATGCCATTGGTGAGCCATCTGAATAGCAGCAGCGCATTGGCATTGAATGATCTGGCATCTGAGGCTCCCGAGCTTGCGCAGGTGAGTGGCCTTGGCAGCCTACTTGGATTAGTGATCAGCGCCAGTGATCAGATCGTTGGCATCATCTGGGCTGGGCAGCGTTCGAGCCGCAGTTGGCAGGATCGCGAGGTCTCGCTGCTTTCGATTCTTTCGAATCAGCTCAGCCAATCGCTTACGCGGGCACAGTTGCTGCTTGTCGAGCAGGAGCGTCGGCGGGTGGCCGATACGTTGCGTGAGACGGCCCAGATGTTCACGCGCCTACGCACCCCAGAGGGAATCTACGAGATTATTTTCGATCAGCTTGCGCTTGTGGTGAACTACGATACCGCATCGCTGATGCAGCGCGACGGGGATAATCTGTTTGTTATGGCAGGTCGAGGCTTTGCGTCCGAGGTCAAAGCGGAGGTTGAGGGGCTACGTTTCAATGTCAGCGATGATCCATATCTCGAACAGGTGCTGGTGACACGCCAGCCAGTGGTTCTGCATGACGCTCAAGCCACGCCGTATCTGGTTCCGGCTCCTGGATCTGAATATATTCGTGGTTGGATCGGTGCGCCATTGCTTGTCGATGATGAAGTAATTGGCCTGTTGTGCGTTGATAACCGCATAATTGGCGCATATGATGAGGACGATGGGCAGATTGCTTTTACGCTCGCCAGCCAGGCTGCGCAGGCTATTCGGAATGCGCGCCTGTATCAGGAAGTGACGCAACTCAATGCCGAATTAGAGGTTCGTGTGGAGGAGCGCACCGCCGAGCTTCGCGAGGAGCAGGATCGGCTGCGGGCTGTCCACGCAATAACGATTGAACTTGCCGCAACACTGGAGTTGCAGCCCACATTAAATCGAGCACTCGAACTGGCAGCTGATGCACTTGAGGCACGGCGCGGCTCGATTATGCTGCGTGACATGCAGGAGAATGAGCTGATCTGCCGTGCGGTGTTGGCGGGTGCTGGCGAAGCGTTAACAACCGAGATCCCGATCAATTTCGCGCAGGGCGGCGGCCTAGCAGGTTGGGTGATCCGTCAGCGCAGGGCTGCCTGTATCCCGGATGTGTTGGATGATCCGCGCTGGCTACGTGAAGAGGGCCGCGCCGATGATATTCGCTCCGTGATTGTTGCGCCATTGATGACTCAGGATGGACCGCTTGGCGTGCTGATGCTTTCTAGCCCGAAAGTCGATTTCTTCCGCGAGGCGCAGGTTCAGCTCTTAACAACGATTGCCAATGAGATTGCAATTGTTATTCATAACGCAACGCTGTATAAAGTCATTTCGGAACTGGCCTATGATCGTGGGTTGGCAGAATCGCAACAGCGTGAGGAGAATAGCAAGAACCAGGCAATCCTGCAGAGCCTTGGTGAGGGTGTGATCGTGTTGGATGAGCAGCAGCAGGTGGTGTTGTTCAATCCGGCTGCCGAGCAAATGCTTGCGATTCCGGCATCGTTCGTTTCGGGGCAGCCACTGCGCTATTTGTTAGAATACGATAACACAATCGCCAAGCAGCGTGCTGGCCTGATCTATGAAGGGGTCTATCAGGGTCTACGGACGCTGAATGATCAGGCGAAAAACTATAATCGTACGCTGAGCTTGCCAACACCGAGTCAGACAATCGCGCTCAATTTTGCAGCGTGGGTTGGGCCTCGCGGTGCCGTGTATGGCAGCGTGGTTGTGCTTCGCGATGTGACCCGTGAGATCGAGAGTGATCGGGCCAAGCGTGAATTCATCTCCAGCGTTTCGCACGAACTACGTACACCACTTACCTCAATTAAGGGCTATGTGGATCTCTTATTGCTTGGCGCTGCTGGCCAGTTAAGCGAGGGGCAACTCTCATTCTTGAATGTTGTCAAGAACAATGCAAATCGGTTAATGGATCTGATCAATGATATCCTTGAGATTGGCCGGATCGATTCTGAGAAGATCCAGCTTAATTTCGAACAAGTAAATATACGCAATATCTTTAATGATGTGCTGCAAACATTGCAGGTGCAGATTGATCGTAAAGAGATGTTGGTTGAGACCGATATGGATGCAGAGCTACCAGAAGTATCCGCTGATCTGCGGCGGCTCACACAGGTGGTGATGAACCTCGTCTCAAATGCGATCAAATATACATTCCCGAAGGGCCAAATCACGCTGAAATCGTTTCTGAATCCTGCTGGCATGCTGCAGGTTGATGTCGAAGATAGTGGTGTTGGTATATCAGCGGAGGACCAGAAGAATCTGTTCCGGCGCTTCCAGCGCTTTGATAACCCGCTGCGTGATGAGGCTGGTGGAACTGGTTTAGGGCTTTCAATCGCCAAGTCATTTGTCGAGCTACACGGCGGCGAAATGTGGGTCGTTAGCGAACCAGGTATGGGCAGCACGTTTAGTTTTATTGTACCAGTATCGCAGCCAGATCAGGATGCCACTGATGAATAGGTGGACGGCGTGAGCGCAATACATCTCAACAACCGACTCGTCCACTATGAGGTTATTGGTCGGCGTGGCCTACCGATTATCTTTCTGCATAGCTGGCTTGGTTCGTGGCGCTATTGGCTACCAACCATGGATAGCATCTCGGATCGCCACCGTACCTATGCGCTTGATTTTTGGGGGTTTGGAGAATCGGATCGGCATGAAAGCACCTTTTCGGTCTCGGAATACGTGGCCATGCTGATCGATTTCATGAACAATCTTGGCTTAGAGAAGGTCGCCTTGGTTGGGCATGGGCTTGGCGGAATGGTAGCTATTCATGCGGTGAGTAAACATCCACAGCGCTTTACAAAGGTTGTTGCGGTGACAACACCGATTCAGGGGAGTGTGATTCAATCGTTTGTGCGGCCTGGTGCATTTGCGCGGCTGCTTGGGCGGGCCAACTCGAACAACCTATGGTCGCGCCAATTGCGCCAACTGAATGTCGATTACCCACAAATTCTCGATGAGATCATTGAGGATACCGAGAGCCTGAGTGAAGCTGGCGTGAAAAGGGTGATCGACTCTGTTCTCGAAACCGATCTACGCGCCGATCTTGGGCGGTTAGAGGTACCACTGCTGGCTGTTTTTGGAGAGCGCGATGGGATTGTCCCGAGCGAGCAGGCGCGCTTCTTCCATGATGATCATGCGCAACTCCAGCAGGTGATCAAGCTGCCGAAATCGAACCACTTCCCGTTTCTGGATCAACCAAATGTGTTTAATCGCATGCTGACTGATTTTATGTCCAGTACTGGAACACCCATTGAGCTGAAGAGCGAATGGCGGCGGCGGGTCAATCAGATCGAGTATATCTAGGTCAGGAGTCAGGAGTCAGAATATTCTTTGCCTAAGGCGTGTCACCCTGAACGAAGTGAAGGGTCTGAGATGCTTCGCTGCGGCTCAGCATGACAGAGTGATAACTATTTAGAACTGCGTGAGAACAAGGGAACAAGAGAGTTATTGCTCTCCTGCTCCCTTGTTCTTTTGTTCCTTTGTGAACCTACAACCGAGATCGTGGGTCGAGCGCATCGCGCAGACCATCGCCCATGAAGTTAATACTAAGCACAGTCAGGAAGATCAGCGCGCCGGGGAACAAGGCCAGGTGTGCGCCGGCCTGCAGAAATTGGCTGCCATCGGTGACGAGCCGCCCCCATGTTGGCGTATCGGGTGGGAACCCAACACCAAGAAATGAGAGTGTTGACTCGGCAATAATCGCGTTGCCAATTTCCAGTGTTGCTGCCACAATAATCGGGCTAAACGCATTCGGCAGGATATGGCGGAACATGATTGCCGTTTTGCTGATGCCCAGGCAGTTTGCAGCCTCGACAAACTCCTTTTCCTTCAATGAAAGGAAGGAAGATCGTACAATGCGAGCCGTCTGCATCCAGGCCAATCCACCGATCATCACCACCACGATCACAAAGATGCCTGTTTCCTGGCCAAGCCATTTCTGAACCGGCTCACGGAACAGGTAGACCATCAGGATGATCAATGGCAGACCGGGCAACGATAGAAACAGATCAGTGATGCGCATCAGCACTTGATCAACTGTACCGCCTAGAAACCCGGCCGCCGCACCAACCACCGTGCCAAGCGAAACGGCGATCAGCATTGCTGCAAACCCAACCAGCAAGGAGATCCGGCCACCATACACCGCACGCGAGAGTTGATCACGCCCCAGATCATCGGTGCCAAATGGATGCTCAGCACTTGGCCCTGCAAGGATCGTCACGAAATCGAGCTGTTCGGTATAGGCTTTGAAATCCTTTATATCAGGGCTACGCAACAGATAGATTGAGGGGCCAATGAGGACTGTGAGAATAAAAATAACCAGAATGGATGCGCCAATCATGGCCAACTTATGCCGCCGAAAACGCCGCCATGCATCACCAATCAGAGTGCGCGGTTTCGACGAAAGGCCGAATTGGAGTTGCTGAACGGCTGCCGATGGTACAGGTTTGCTGGTTACGTCAACAGCAGGGTTAGCTTCAGACATATCGATCCCCCATCCTCAATCACTCGCCGATCAAGACGACGTGATATCCTAACCGTAGCGCACGCGTGGATCAAGCACGCCATACATAATATCAGCGATTAGATTGAAGGTGACCGTTAGGAAGGCAAAGATAAACGTCAGTGCCATCACAACTGGCGTATCAGAATTGTTGATCGATGTGATTAATAGCTGCCCAAGCCCATTCACCCGGAACAGATTTTCGGTAATAATCGCACCAGCAAAGATTGTCGGCACGCCAAGTGCAATGAGTGTAATAACTGGAATCAGGCTATTGACCATCACATGCCGTATGACGACGGCACGATCGGCCAATCCTTTTGCCCGTGCAGTGCGAACATAATCAAGCGGCAGATTATCGAGCATCGATGCGCGCATAAAGCGCGTGAGCGCCGCTGTTTGTTGAACGACCAGCACCATCACTGGCAGGAACATCTGGCGCAATTGTTCACCAATCGCACCCCAACTCGTGAGGTTTAACGTTGAACTATACACAATTGGAAACCATTTGAGATTGATTGCAAACACGAGCATTAACGTCAGGCCAGTAAAGAATGATGGTACTGAAAAGCCAATAAACGAGAAGAATGTCGCAATCTGATCGAAAATTGAGTATTGTTTGACGGCTGAGATGACGCCAATCGGAATGGCAAGCACCACAGCAATAAGATAGGCCACACCAACAACCTGGAGTGTTTGTGGCATCCGTTGCCAGACCAAATCAATCACTGGGCCCTTGGTGGAGAATGACATGCCCCAATCACCACGAACCAGGTTCGTCAGCCATTTCACATAGCGAACCGGCCATGGTTGATCAAGCCCAAAACTTTCGCGAATACGCTGGCGCACTTCCTGGGGAATAGCCGGGTTGAGGGCAAACTGAGCTAGTGGATCGCCAGGGGCCAACGCTAGGATGGCGAACACCACAAAGCTGATCACAAGCATAGTTGGAATAGCAATCAGCACACGCCGAACGATATATTGGGTCATGGCGGTGTTCCTTCGCGGTTAACTGGGAACAATAGCAGGATTTTTGGAAGAGCCAGGGATCGATCTACGAGCAATGCTCGCGTCGATTCCTGGCCAGTTGTCAGGCTAATGGATTTACTTGGACCACGTCTCAATATTCCACAGGCCTGAGTCAAAGGTGTTGAAGGTTGGGCCCTTCAATCCGACAATAGCGCCATTTGGGGTAGCACGGTTGATCAGCGGTAGGACAACAGCATCGTTAATGAGCTTGTCATTCAACTGAATCGCCAGCGCATCGCGCTTGGTTAGATCAAGTTCCTTCGTGTACTGAGTGTACAGCGCGTCGTACTCCTTGCTGCAGTAGCGGCCAGCATTGCCGGCGTTCCACTGGTTCTTGGAGGAGTTGGCCTTGGAGCAAATCCAGCCCTCAAAATAGGACTGTGGGTCAGTACCAGATGGACCGTTGGTGTACATCTGGATGTCAACATACATCTTATTCAGCGTGTCGGGGTTGCCTGGATCGCCACTGAAGAACACGCCTGCATCAACAGCCTTCAGGTTCACGGCAATACCGATCTCGGCCAAGTTGGCCTTGATGATCGCCTGCTCGCCCTGGCGCAATGGGTTGATTGATGTCGAGAAGTATAGCGTCAGCGGCACACCATCCTTGGTGACGCGCTTGCCATCTTTGAGGACATAACCAGCATCATCAAGTAGCTTCTTGGCACCCTCAACATCGCGGTCACACTTGGTGTTTGGCGAGTTCAGGTTGGCTGGAACCGTCAGAATGTTGCATGTCGGCTGGCCAGTTGGGCCATACAGCTGCTCGGCAATTGCCTTGCGGTCGATTGCCATGTTGATCGCCTTGCGAACGGCGATGTCTGTCAGGAAGGGGTGCGGCTGGTCTGGCTCAGCGCGCTTGTCGCCAAGGGCCGGATCTGGGTTGGCGAAGTTGATTTCCACACGCTCGATACCGAACGAACCACCGGCAATTGCGGTACACTTGCCAGCCTTCAGAATTGGCTCAAGCACAGCCTTCTGAACCTGCAGGTTCCAGGAGAAATCGACCTCACCCGTCTCACAGACGGCGCGGGCAGCGGAGGTTGCATCGCCACCACCCTTGATCTCGACGGTATCGAAGAAGGTCTTGGCTGCATCGCGATAGGCTGGGTTCTTCTCATACACAACCACATCGCCTGGTTTGAATTCCTTCAACTTATAGGCGTTGGTGCCGATTGGGGCATTATTGGCAGCCTGGCAGGTAGCATCGGTAATAGCCTTCTCGCCGATACATGCAGCAAACTGCTTCTTCTGGATGATCATGCCGTTAAAGCTGACATAGGTAAGGTATGGGTTGGCCGTTGGCTCTTTCCATGTAATCTTCACCGTGGTCGGATCAATTGCTTCGACCGTCTTAATCGGTGTATATGCTGAACTGGTTGTCGCAGCGGTCTTCTCGTCCGAAGCATACTGCCATGTGAAGACGACATCATCGGCGGTGAAATCGGTGCCATCCGACCACTTCACGCCCTTTTTGAGCTTCCAGGTGACGCTAGTGCCATCCTTGGCAACCCCACCATTCTCGATAGTTGGGATTTCCTCGGCCAGATACGGAACCAACTCATCCTTCGAGTTGTAGTGCGCCAGTGGCTCTAGGATCACGGTTGCGCCATCAAAATCCTTGGTGCCAGAGGAAAGATGTGGGTTCAGGATGGTAATCGCCTGCCAATAGAGAATCTTCAGTGTACCGCCCGCAGCAGCAGCCGGAGCAGTGGTTGGAGCAGGAACAGCGGTTGGCTCGGGGGCCTTGGTTGGCTCAGCCGCCGGAGCAGCGGTTGGTGCTGCTGCTGGAGCAGCGGTTGGCTCAGCCGCCGGAGCAGCGGTTGGTGCTGCTGCTGGAGCTGTTGTTGGTGCTGCAGCCGGAGTGCCACCGCCACAAGCAGCCAGAGCTGGAACAATCAGGGCTAGCAGTGTGACAACTGCTCCACTGCGCCGCCATGAGATCGATTTCAACATGCTGTCTGATTCCTTTCGCGTACGATTGAGAGAATCTGCCGATTGCGCTTCGCTACGCATGCGTTGGATGTGCGGATTACCTCTGCACTTCCTTGTTCGTGCGCCATACACCTGCTTATACCTGAATGAGTATGTAGCAAATACCGGTGTTCAGCAGATTAGGTGGCCACGCTAATCTTCTGTTCCGGTACCGCAGCAGTGCGGATGCACATGTAAGCAGTAGAGCACTGATATTCAGGCATACAACTGGCGGAGAAACAAGGGTTGACGGATTATACCAGAATCCCAAGAACGCGTCAACGGACGGGCGTTATGATCCATTTTGCAATGGATAGGTGGTGTCGATCCATCCCGTAGGGGCGGTTCGCGAACCGCCCATCATGACGGGTAATGTAGGGCGGTGGTGGGGCGGTTCGCGAACCGCCCCCACGATTATAATTGCTGGTATCGTTTGAGCAGTGCATCAACCTGATCAAAACCCTCGTTTGCATTGGTTGGCCGTGCCGCACTGATCGTTGCAATAGCGCGTAGTGCTGCTTCTGCAACCGATGCCCCCCATGTTGTGATGCTCTGATCCTCTTTTGCGAGATCATTGAGCGGCCCAATTGCATCGGCGATATGCAATTCGCCAAGTGCGCCACACACTGCGTAGCGCACATCGGCAGATGGATGGCGCAGGGCGGTTAGCAGGGCGTGAAACGAACGCGGATCGCCAACGCGGCCCAGTGCATTGGCTGCACGCTGAGCAACCTGCGGATCTGGGTCAGTCAATGCATATGTGAGGGGGTTCACGGCCCGGCCC